>Ga0209369_1000295_pt1 | contig 91446 bp, 70 predicted proteins | sample EBPBio142010_DNA_FD_185865 | JGI IMG/M metagenome (GOLD analysis project Ga0209369, IMG submission 185865) | Wastewater treatment Type I Accumulibacter community from EBPR Bioreactor in Madison, WI, USA - Reactor 1_10/4/2010_ DNA (SPAdes)... | ecosystem: Engineered > Bioreactor > EBPR >...
AGGTAAAAGTGGTTCGATTGCCGACCATTGCTGTGATGTTAAATCTTTCCAAGCCATAAAAAATAAACCTATAACTTGAAAAATAACAACTTTTAATGCAAATGTACAGTTTTGGGATGACTTCTAGTGTAGCAAGTAGGCTAGTTAATATTGTCAGAAATATCACCCGTGGCATTGAGCTTACATCAAGAATAATATCGGTTTTTCCGGGAATATCATTCATTATCTGAGATATCCCTTCTCTTAAGGCAACCGTTGTGCTACTATCATTGTCTTTAGTAAAAGACTTAATTAATATATCTTCTGTAGGCCCCAGAGCGCTGAAAGCATTTTTTAGCTCCGTAGTATTCTCTGTAGTAAGATCAATAATATCTTGGTCTAATTCGTAACCTTCAAATCCTACTAAAATTAACTTGGCAGATTCAATATTTCTCCCTGAGTCTAACAAATTAGTAGTTAACCCTTGTATCGTTTTTTGAGCTCTTACATCAAAACCATAACCCGCAATATACAACAAATGCAGAGGACGCTTATCGAAAAGGCTGTCCCATAATTCATATACTTCATTATTACGTCGGAAGATGTAACGCTTCCACAAGCTCATAAAATAGCCTCCTGACGGCGATTTGGCACAGTCCCACACTCAATCCACTCAATCATATTAGTCATAGTAATGTCTTGCCAGCCTCCCAGTTGTAAAGGTAGATTATAGTAGACACACAAGGTTCGGTTTAGATAAAATATTGTTCCACATTCTCGGTGATGACTAGCAGAACTAGGCTTTGGTATAAGTAAATTTTCAGCTACACACTCTGACAAGACACGATTTAGTAACTCACTCTCGCTCGATACAGCTCTTTTGTCTAACGAGAGCTTATTTAATTCACTCTGAGAGAGCCTAACCCCTGTTACTCCTGGCGCATATGGGGCGTTAGGCATCATAGTGCGTTCCTTGCAAAAAGCTCCTATAGAATCCAGTAGACGTTGCGCTCGCATCCCTTCTGTATGATTTTTAGGAATAAAATCTCTCTTCCGTTTTGCGACTTCTTTGAGTAATTTTTCCTGTTCGTTGGGAGCAAGAATAAGTTCAGGTTTTCTAAGTACTCGCTTATCTTGCAGACCTTCATATAACGCAGCAGCTAAGGATAGTAACTCCTCCACATTCCAACTCGCCATTGTATACAATTTTTCAATTCCAAAATAATAAGGGATTTTTAAGTCATTGTGTATAAATATTAAGGCTGCATTTTTTACCTGACTATTCACGCGATCTTCAAACTCGTTTATAGACAAAGGAAAATCAAAAAGCTGTAATTGCTTCTTTAATTCGTCACGAGCAAGTAAAATTCTAAGAATGTACAATTCTGTCAAAAAATTAATACTAGACTTATCTTCTCTTTGCTCTATCTGTTCTATCCATTTACTGTATTGAACATTGTCTCGATATTTCAATATGTCTTTATTAATTACCTCAACACCTTTTTTGACCTCTTTGCTAATATCATATGGTTCTAATTCACTACGCAAAATGTTAGAAAATGATTTAGACGTAACGACGTCTTGCCTTAACATTCTTCGATCTAAAATATTCTGGGCAAATGTATTAAATAAACTTGTTCCTTGAGCTGAACTCCACATCTCTTCTAAATCATGTTCACTTAAGTCTCTGCCTTGGCGAATTCCTTGTGATAATAGTTGCACGCCCAGAGCACTTTTCCGCTCTGCAAGCCAAATCGGAACGCCTGAGCGTTGAACAGTTAGTTCATCAATAAGCAGATCTCGTTGTTTTTTTCGGAGTTTATGGAGATCATCAATCATCAGTAAGCGCTTGGGAGCAACGCATTCCCCATTAATGAAAAACTGTACTGATTGAAGCCATAATGTCCCTTCGAACTGAACATGGGAAGGCATGTCAGTTGAAGTTTGCCCGATAAATGAATCTAATAAGGTATATATTTTTCTTTCATATTGTTCAGCCCATAAAATAAGCTCGTTGGCGTTGGAGAAAAGAGGTATATTTTTGAGGTCAGCGGCTGGTTCTTTGTATTTCAGATAAATATTTTCTAACTTTTCTGGTGTATTACGCCCCACCAATACTGCGATACTACGCAGTGTTCTTAGAACTATTCTGCAGTCAAGCAAGGCACGAAATAGCCCATCTTGTGTAATATTGGCACCTCTAGGTAAATCAGCATACCCTGAAGCGCAGGATAATAATACTCCCGAAATTTGAGGTCCAGCTTGCTCGTCAATGACTTTTAGTTCTTTTAATTTTCCAATAGATTCTATGAAATCAGGCGAGTTGCGTGTGCCCCAAAAAGCTCGGAGTGCTGTTGGCGTAAATGCGCGTAAGAGAGTTGTTTTTCCAGCTCCAGGCGCACTACGAAAAATATGCACGCCGCCTTCAAGCGTGTTATCATTCAAGTTCTCTAAAATTTTAGGGGAGAACAAATTAACGAACTCTATATCGGACACTGTTCGTTCTGACATGCGCTCCAAAAAAGGATTGAGATGGTTTGCCATTAAGCCTCTTCTTTATGCCTACTGACACGAGGGAATAAACCAAACGGTTTAAGGAATTCAGAACCCCAAAGTAAGTATATTGAATTATTGGGTGAATTATGTGAGAGAATGACAGGTAGGGCACAATTTGCAAAGCCCATCCGTGCATCATTAGTTCCTCCTACTTTAATATGCTTATCGCTCGCCTTTTGATCGTAGTAGTGTTCTTTAGATAGTAATGCTTGGATTTGTGAATCAGTATCATACTTAAGAGATACTTCTTGTTCAATTGGACATAATACATGAACTTGCAAAGGCTTGTATCCGTTTTCCGAAGTAAATCTTTCCGACCAATATTCGATATGGTCAATGGCTTGACGTGTAGCAATGTAAAGTAAGAGAAAAACCTCATAATGAGAAGGATCCACTAGATTACCTTTGTACAGCCGCTCAAAAACCTTTTTTATTTTACCTTTATACCTTTTTTCATTACTGTCATACCGAATATACGTGTTACCGCTGCCAGAAAAATCATCTAGCAGCCATATTAAATTAAAATGAGGCTGTTTAAGATTAGATGAATTGTCATTAAGTGCGCCTTTCAATTCATCTAACATGTCATTTTCTTTTTCATCACTTAGCTCGTATGCTTGCCAAATCTGTTCATTTGTAATTTCGTTACCACTACTACGGCGCAATTCGTTGGTGCGAGCACCGTCGCTTAAACCAAGGTACAGGGATTTATGACGTAGCTCTTTAAAACGAGCATGATTCGTGATTTCTTCAACACAATGCAAGGAAATGCCTTGCTCTTCAGCAACAAGCCGCATTCTTTGTTGTTCAATAAGATCAGGATAGGCCATGCTGACCAGATGATTTATTTCGGGCTCCGAAAAATATACTAGCTTTTGCTCGACTATTTTTAATGCTGCTTCCCGATCAACAGGATCAAATTGGTTCAGCCAAAGTGCTAAGCTTTCGATAAAGCGTCGGCCAGGCCCAAACTGTTGGTAATAGTCATACTTATAGTCTGCTAGTAATTGTAATTCCCTCAGGCCTTGAGGGGAGTCGGAGGCTTCATCCCATGCCGTAGTTTCATCCCATCCCATAACTGTAGACAATAACTGCGCAGCATTCTGATCATGCATTTTGGCAATTCTCCCCTTCCGTTGTTTGTGACGTGCAGACTTGGAATGTGCCGTCTAAATACACCTTGAGACACTGTAAATACCAGAGTGTAGCATCTACATCACTTAAATGTGATGGTGCGATCTTCCAACCTCGATCAAGCCTACGTGATGGCGCGTCTACACTTAATGAGAAGCGGTGTTCAAGCAATGCAGAATCATTACCAGGCCAAGCTCCTTGGTCTCCTATTGTTAGTATCTCATAGGGATCTATATTGCATTTCTGAACCACATGAGCAACAAGTCTTGATTTGGTAACACCGGTTGCCAAAATATCTATAGAGTGCTTACTCTTAACTATGTGATAAGAATCTAAGCCTGCCTGGTGCAGCGCATCTGCTATTACAAACCACATATGATCTATGGATAAACCTTCTCGAAAGCGAATGCTAACTTGATACGGGTGGGTTGTTCTGATATCGGTTATAGGAACGCCTATAGACTGTAAGCGTCTTATGATGCGTGTTGTGTGACTTAAAAATTCACTTACTTCTTGAGATTTTTTCGGGGCTGTTACTGCATTACAAATTTCTCCGCCATTGTAAAGTCCTAAATATATTTTTTCTAATATTTCTGGGGGTAAGCTCTGTTTCAAACATTCTTGGATTGATCCGCCACGACCAGAGGCTATACCAATAATAATACCAGAGTGAATTAACTGTTCAATATGTTTAAGAATTTCTTTAGGGGGTGGAGTATTAGTTCGTTGTGATCTGCAAATTGTACCATCGTAATCAAAAATAATGGCTTTGAAGTTCTGTTTTTCAAGTGTTTCAACAAAACTCTTTTTCGCACGCTGCATTACTTGGCAATTACGAGGAGATGGCCATTGGGCACCTAGAACACGGGACTTAGAGTTTTCGGCAGCGTCATCCTCTTCCGAGGGATTAGGAATAAATTTTTGAATGTCAAGATAATAAAGTTCACGACCGAATTGAGGAACAGGAGGCTTTCCTGGATCACAACCTAATTCTCTGGCTATAGCAGAAATGATATACATTTGTGCGATTAGTCCCACAATCAAATCGCGCGGAGTCGCACCTGGTAATCGCATAGCTAAAGTTGGGACTTCATTAGGAAAATGTGCTTGCATATTCTCCCACAGGCTATGAATAAAAGGTTCGGTAATTGCTAGAATTGCACAATCTTTGGGTCTTTTGGCAAGCCAAAGATGTCTGCCATGAGCATATGACCTAAGATCAGTAAATTGGGTATGTAGCAATGCCGCTTCAGACAATTTGGATTCTAGATCGACTGCAATCGGTTTAAGTAAAGGAGAGTATACCACTGTAAGTGAACCACGTGCGACACACTCTTTTACAAAAAGTTTTGCAGTCTCGTTCCAATCATCGAATGTTTGGTCATTATTGATGCGCAGCTCTGAAAATTCAGACGGTAGATTATTATTTGCAGTATTTAATTCACTGTAAGCACGAGCAAATAATAAGGCATCTAATAACAAACTATTAGTTGCGAGATAACCGTCCTTTTCTGTAAGGTCATGACTGTGTATCTTTATGCCAGACAGCTTATCAACCACTTCAATTAGAGGACATTTGTTGCGATTAACTACTACGTGGACAGAACGAGCACTATGCCTACGAGCACGTTTTGTAGCTTCAATTACGTCAGGGTTTTTTCCTTCTGCAGAAATGACAAAAACAGGGCTGGAGGAAGAAAGGGTAGGATTACATATTACTTCTAACGGTGTTGCAGGGCGTGAGACGCGCCCAGTATATGCTTCGTGTAGATTGCATAATAATGAGGCCACAGTAAAAGAACCTCCTGAGCCTACTCCTATAATACTGGATTCACTTGCACTAACTATTGCATCTTGTAGAGAGGATATGTCTTTGCACATAGCCGCATGATATGTGGCAGGAAAGTGCTGGATTTCGTTATCATATTTAGAAGTCTTATTAGTAAGAGACATTTTATTTAATTAATGGATAGCCCTTATTATGATTTACTTAATGGGGGTTTTTCTTCATTATTACAAGATATTCTTAATTCATCACGAATTTCCATAAGTAAGACACCAAGCATATTTTTACCTTTTCCGTTTACTTCTCCCCACGTCCTATTAACTGGGTTGTCTGTCCTGCAGGACTCTACCAGTCTTGCAGCACCGGTAGATAATAATAATTCCTGTAGATCCATGTGTTGTGTATATTTCGCTTTAAGCACGTTGCGCATTCGGTCATATTTGATTTGTGACCAATTAGGGACAATATCCCATGTATATAGCCCATGAGCAGCCATCGCAACCAAGGAAGGAGACGGGGCACTTAAGATCCAAGCACGGACATTAGCCTTACGAGCCTTTCCTGCCTGATAAGCATGTTCAGCTGTAGGAAATTCCTCATTTTCAAATATTATAGGACGCCGATATAAATTACTAAACGCGCCATAAGGTTTTTCGTTCGCACGATAGAAGTGAATCTCCGCCAGTTTCATGTGTGTTTGTTCTGATAGCGGATTTAAAATAGATGGACTCTTTTTTTTCCCAAGTTTACTCATACGATTTTTATTTTCCATTACTGATAGATGACAATTTTTTTGCTGCTATGCTCCAGTGCGCTTCAGGGCTTTGTTTCGGATGAACTCGTAAAATTCTTCAAAGAATTTTTACAGTTTGTCCTAATATAGTATAGATATTATAATTATGCTCAACAAATCTATTTGAACCAAGTAAAATAAATTCTTGGAAGATCTTCCGAATTTAATGAAATTTTCATAAAAATTTGCTGATCTCTCTCGTTTCAGGGATGCCATTTACTTATAGAGATGCCTTCAGAAAGGAGGCGTCTTATTATGGCTTAATGCATATTGAATAAAATCCAGTTATCCTAATTAGATCTCAAATCCCTCCTTCACTTTCTGCCAAACACTGCTCCACTCCTTCCATTCACCCGTAGGAGTAGTTGCTATAACGATCATGCTGCTCCAGGTGGTCGAGTATCCCCAATAACACTTACGCAGTTTGGGCCCATCCGGTTTCTTGATCTCATACTCCCAGACGCTGACCAGATGATTGCCAAACGTATCCCAGCCCATCTCGATTCGCTTATAGTTGCCACCGTAGCGCTGTTTGAGCGCTTGCTCCATCCCGGTCCAGTTGATGGACGTGGCGGTGCTGGGCTGGATGCGTTCGCCACGTTCAACCTGTAGCAAAATATGCGGTGAAGGTGAACGAAAGAAAGTGTTGCGGTAACGGCCATTAACCTGATGCTCCACGCGCCAGCTTCCCGGATGCATTACCACGTAACCAAGTTCGCTCTCGTGCCGCTGCCACTCACCGCCGGCTTCGGTCAATATGTCTTGCGCATGCTTATGCAATTCGCCGGTTAACTGCCGTTCGGCATTGCCGTCTCCCAACGCCTTTAATATCCCAGCCGCCCGCCAGGCCTGTTTGTCCACGTCCTCGCAGGCGTTGCCACTACTCCGGCACTGACCCTGCAAAACCTGCAGCTGCTTGACCAATTGTTGCAACTTGGCTTTGTGCTTCCTAAAACTCTGCGGCGATTTGGCACCCGCTTGCCGCAGAACCAGGTTCTGCGCTTCAATCCGGTCAAGCGCCATGGCAAACATCCTATCACCGCCCCAGGCAGCGGCTTTTCGGATTGTGGTATTTCTGACCTCGCTGGCGGCATGGCCATCAGCATACAAAAACGCCGCCTGTTGCTGACCGCTCTCACCATAATGACGGTCATCGATATTCCCGGCAGTCGGTGAAGCAAGCTGGGCATTTTCCGGCCACCCGGCAAACGGCGGTAGTAGCATCGAATCATGCAACGAACCCCGGTCTGCCAGCAGGACGACCTGGCCCGGTTCGGTGATATGTTCGCTCTTCCTGGCGGCCATGACCGGATTGAGGCCATAACTCCCCGTCGTTAATCCTTCACTCTGTCCTTTGAATACCGGACAGGTGAACATCGCACGGTCGCCGGTGTAAGCCGCCATTTGAGCCATCCACGTTCGTCGCTCCTGGCTCGCCTTGTATTCCGCGACCGGAAAGCGGTCGTCGTGATCCTGGCGATATTGGGCCAGAGCCGCGCTCACCCGCTGGAGATTAGAAAGACACGTCTCGCGTTTTCCGTTGGCGGTAAAAGGATGGATGACGGAACCTGCCACACCCTGTACATACCCCAGGGCAGGCAAACCGACCAGAAGAAACAATCCCGTTAGCGCGCTCACGCTACCGCTTCCCAGCAGCCAGCGGTTGATACGGGGCAAACGGGCGAACCACTCCCGCGAAGGCCGCGTATGGTAAGCCTGCCGGGCTCGCACTTCTTCCATCGCCTCATCCCACAACTCGCTAAACGGATTGCTTTCCTGCCCTGACGAAGGTTTGGTCATCGCGTTGTTTTCCTTGGTTGTCACTGTTTTCTTTCATACTGCGAATCATCCGGCCAAGCGGGATCTCCGCTCCTCTTGCACGGCATCGCGCCAGATCGGCGCAAAAATCTTCTCCGGCGTCATCTCATCCTGTAGCGCCACCTGGAATATGCCCTGGCCAACCTCCAATTTGCCGATGGCGTTCAGAATGGTGGCAAGCCGTTTCTCGGTCGGAGCGACAAAGAGCACCCGGAACCCGGCGCGTGGCGGCACCTCATACTGACGGGCAAACCCGCCTTCCTGCCAGAAAGCCCGGTAGGCCCGGCATTTTTCGGTCAGGATCCGGCTGGCCTCGCTGCCCAGATCAACCTCCAGAAAATAGAACAACCGGCCTCCGTTTACCCGCAACGTGAACCCGGCATCCGGCACCAAAGTCACTTTGCGCGGCGCGGCCTGTTTTCTCTTTCCGTCGTCCAGCGCGACCGAGAACTTCGCCGCGTCACTGCCACGCCATTCAGCGAGTTCATATCCGGTATTTTGCGCGCCAATCTCCATCGACAGCCGAAAGCTGTTAATCCCCAGCAGATGTTCCAGTGCCGCCAGCTTGGGCGATTGCGACGGGGCTTTGACCGTCACTTCGCCATGCCGCAGGCTCAAGATTCTGGCCCCTTCCCGGTCGAGCAGATAGACCGGTTCGAGCATTCCCGAGGTCGAAGGCCGCGCCACGCGCCGGACGTATTGACCGTGAAAAAGCAGCTTCAAGCGCCGGGTCAAAGTCAGCCGTGAGACGAAGCGCAGCGCCGGATCGGCGTCGCTCCCGCGGAGCAGCTCCAGCTGCGAAGTCGTCAAGCAGCGATAGCGTCGGAGGTCTTCGAGCAGCGCGATGTCCCGCTCCTGCAACAGGCAGCGCGGCGCAGCGGTCGAACGGCGAAAACGGGGTAAGGACATTGTTAATCGGTCTTTGATCTTTGGTCTTTGGCCTTGGGGGTAAGTGGAGTTTGCCGGTTATGGCGTTTAGGGTTTAGCTATCTGTTCTGCCTGTATGTTCGGTGGTGAAAAGTTGTATGTTCCAAAACATATAGGCTCAACATATAGGTAAGAAGATGTGAAATGGAGGTTTTTGAGTTCAGATTTGTATTTGAAGTGACGTGTTTCTTAGTAGGGGTTTTGAGAGGTAGTGAAAAGTCAGATTTTCGCCGACAATGGCATATTTGCACCGTGCAATGGAGTAAATTTTTATTGTTCATGTTCATTCTCAAAAATCCTCATCCGGGACGACGTAGAATTCGGGTTCCTCGGGCGGCTTGTCCTCCGGTATTACGGGGATAACGCTGCGCTCTGCAGCTTCATTCTTAGCTTCGATTTCGGCATTCATCGGTGCTGCCGCAGGCATGTCTGGCACCTCTTCCATAGCCGGAACCGTCTTAACTTCCGCCATCTTCTTTTGTGGTTTTTGCGTCCTTCTCGCGGCTAACTTCCTTTCGGCTTCAGCGCGTTCGGCGGCTTCTAGCTCCTCGGCTTGCCGCCTGGCATCGGCGGCCAGTTCGGCCTCGACTTCTTCGCGGGGCCGACAGATCCGTTGGCGGCTGCGGTCACGAATTAAGTCGAATTGGGCGTTGATGATGCCGGACGGCGGGAGCGTCCGCACGTCGTAGGAATCGGCCGCGCTGCCAACGCGGACCACCGCTTGCCCGCGATTCAGGCTCACCAAATCATGGCTTTTGAAGCGTCCCGCGAACTCCTTTTCAAGTAACCGCCCACTATCGCTGCTGACCTTAAAACTGCACAGAGTGCCGACGTTGGAGAGGATGGCGGTCTGCAGATGGCCGTTCAACTGTTCCAAAAACTGGTTCGCCATGACCAGCGAAAGCCCGGCCTTACCGGCTTCGGAGAGGATGATCTCAAAGCTGGAAACTACGAAGTTCTGGAACTCATCGACGTACAGCGTGAACGGCGTGCGCTCGGCTAAGGAAAGCCGCAAGCTCTGCATGGCGGCAATCTGGAGTTTGGAAACCAAAAGCGCTCCCAGGAAGTGGGCGTTGTCGTTACCGATGCGGCTGGAAGCCAGGTTGACGATCAGGATTTGCTTCCCGGCGATCACGTCGGCCAGTGAAAGTTTGCTCTGCCGCCCGGCTACGATGTTGCGCACCACGGGGCTGGAAAGCAAAAGTCCCAGCTTGTTATAAAGCGGCGCGAAGGTCGAAGGGTTGTAGCTCTGGAACTCGCCCTGCCAGAAGGCTTTGAGGTCGGGATCGTCGAGCGTGGAAACCACCCGCTCCCGGAAGGCTTTATTGGAGAGCAAGGGCCGAATGTCACGGAGGGTGAAGCGCTCGAAAGGACTATCTGTATGACGCGAAGCCGCTAACAGGGTGAGAATCGCATGCCTGAAAATATGCTCCAGCCGGTCGCCCCAACTGGATGCAAATAGCCGCCGAAGCACGGACAGCAGGTCGGAGCAGAGCAAGCGTTCTTCCTGCTCGTTATGGGCTTTGAGCAGTCCCATCGCCAGAGGGTATTCGCTGTCGGAGTGATCGAGATACAACACGTCATCTATCCGATGAGCCGGAACGCGTTGTAGGACATCGAGTGCCAAATCACCGTGCGGATCGATAAGGCACAGGCCACGCCCCTGCTGCATATCCTGAGCAATCATATTGAGCAGAAGCGTACTTTTACCCATGCGGGTGGCACCGAGGATATAGGCGTGGCGGTTACGGTATGCGTCCGGCCAGACGAGTTCCTGTTCCTGGTTCCGGTAAGAATGAATTCCCAACAGAGCGCCTTCGGCCTGGAGCAGCTCGTCGGAGAGGCTTTGCGCCATAGGATCAAGCCGCAGCAGTTTGGGGTGCTGCGCCGATTCGGCAGGCGGATGCACCAGGCCGACCAACTCCGGCAATGAAAGCAGCATGCCGCAGCGGTGGCTGCTGCGTTTGAAGGCGGCATTGAGTAAGCCGTTGGCAGGCAAAGAATCCCCGGCCGGACTGTAAGGGTCTTGATTGGCTAATGCCAGCAGCGCGTTTCCGGTCTGGGCGTTGGAAAGGTTGAACGCGCCCAACGCCGCGCCGATCTTCTTGCAGAGCTCGAAGGCGCGGTTTTGTCCTTCAATACTGACCGCGAAAACGCGCACTACGGCCGCATAGAGCGGCTGGTCGAGCTTGGCGTGGGCGGCGGTTTGCAACGGGTCGTGGCGATGATAGAAACGCTGGTTAGCCTGGCTCTCGGGTTCAGCGAACTCTTCCACAACTCGGAGCAGCGCCTGGTTCCAGTGGCGGGCGACCGGCGTGAAGAGGATTTGCAGCCCGGCCATTTCATCGGATTGCAAAGCGCCCAGTCCCGCCAGTACTCCGGCCAGCGGTTCCGTCGTGAAACTCTCCGCGCACAGCAGCGGCAAAAAGGCGAAACGCTCCAACCCGAACTCGACTACGAAAGAGTAATCGCTCAGTGTCGGATGGATTGAGGAAGGCAGCGCAGCCAGGTTTTGCAGAAAGGCATCTTCACTTTCTTCCACCACGGCCCTGGGCCAGTGCATCTGCGCTGTGGCGGCAATGCTGGCGGCTGATTCGTTGGGACAAGCCAATTGGTAAGCGATCTCATTTTCAGAGGCGATGATCTCAAAGCTTAATTGTTGCCCTGGCAAGGCGGCGATGAATCCGGCGGCACCCGAAACGGTGACTTTCTGGTCGGTTGGCAATTGGAGTGGAAGATAGGAACGAGCCATGTGGCGGGCATTGGCAAAGGCTGGTGTTTGCGCCGCTAACTCCTGTGGTATGCCTGGATCGTAGGGCGTGAACGGCGGTTCGGGATGTACCGGATACGGAAAGAGGTCGTAGCCCCGGCAGCGCCGTTCCCAGGCGTAAAGATATTCCAGACGGGCGTTGCTGTCGTTGGGCAGCGGTGCGTTCCAGTCCGGTTCCTTCTGGCTGTTCTTGCGGTTGTGCCAGACCCAACTCATGGTTTCGCCTTGTCTTTTTCCGGTTTCGGTTTGGCAGGCTCCATAGCAAAGAGAGGGAGCGGCGGTGATGCGGAGTGACCATTAAGAGTGAGGGAGTTTGGCGGCGCGTGTTGAAGCGCCGCCGAAAGCTGGCTGGCCGGGGCCTGTTGCTGCTGATGGTAGAACGGGTTCTGGTAGAAGGAATGCAGGATCGGACGGCGTTCCATCGCTTCCAACGGTTGCAGTCCCTCCTCCTCGCGATAATGATCCACGGTCTGGGCCAGGATCTCCTGCAGGCTCTGGATGAACATATACGCGGTGTCGTATTGAAAGAGGGTCTGCCGCGTAAAATATTTCCAGGCCCGTTTGGTGAAGAGGAAGCGTTGATTACTGCCTTCCCCGATATGATATTCGCTATAGCCCCAGGCCGCGACGTATAAGCCGACCGGCGACTGACCGGCATAGACGTAGTATTTGAGATGCTGGTAGCGGACCAGTAGATAGATCGGACGTTCGGCAAACAGCGACGGCGTGGCGAATAGCCGGTGTGGCCCAAAACCCATGCCGGTGAGAACGATCTCGACCGGAGCATTGCCCTCGCTTTCCCGTTCCTGCAATGAGGTTTTGAGCATCTGGTACAAACGGGCATAAAAATGCTCCGCCGGTTCGCTCAGTGTCGGCACCATGGTCCGCCAGGCACTGATCTGCTCTCCGACTTTGGGCTGGCCATACAACCGAGAACCCAACACCAGCAAGATAATACCAACCGACAACAACAGCCATCCGAGAACGAATACCAAGGCAATTCCTCCTGAACAACGGGGTCTGGGGGCAAAAAGTTGACTTATTATAAGCGACAATGGCAAGGAAACTCAAATGAGTTTCCTAAGGCACTGGGTAGCTGGGCACTTGGCGCTGGGAATTTCTTCTTGTGCCCAGCGCCTAGGGATCAAGGGCCTTTAACGCACTCGCAATTCCTTTGGTCACTTTTGCGCTTGCGCTCTAACGTGGAGGGCGAAGAGTTTGACCGGCATCCATCGCCAGTCGAAATCCCGCTCTTTGAGAATATGGAGATTGTCATGTTAATGACGCAAGAACAAAACGCGACGAATATCGTTGCGAGTCCTTCTGCCAACCTTGCACGAAGAGAGAAGCCGACGCTGGATGAAGTGCGTGACCGTATTCAGGCCGATGACACCGGCAAATGGGACACCATTTTGCCCAGGAACGAATTGGTAATGCAAGGCGGCAAACTGAAATTGCCGGGCGGATACGATTCGCACGCCTGCGACAGCCTGGCTCCCACCCCGTGGGCGACGGGCCAGCTTTGCGGCCGACTCGGCATCCCGACAGCTTATTTCCGGCGCTGCCCGGCACGGCTGCAGGATATTCAGTTCAATCACTGGGCCAATGGTGACGGCGATGTTCCCGAAATGGAACCCTTCAATGAGGTACTGCCTCCGGCCAGCCGTTATCCCGAAGAAGAAGGCTATTGTTACGAGAACGATTATGCAGAGAGTGAACCGGCGATATATCGAAACGGGCATGTCACCGGCAATGGTTTTCATAACGACCAGCCTGCCAGCCCAGTGGCTAGCGAATACTGGCTGCTACGTGCTAAAGGTGAATCGCTGCGCGCAGTGTTGACCGAACGGTACAGCCCGCTCGATAACCGGACGTTGCTTGAAGCGTTGCGTAAATCCCTGCCGCCGCATTTGCAGGTGCAGTGGGTAGCACTGGACGATGAATCGTTCCACCTGCGGCTGTTCGACCCGCACTTGCGGCGGGACGTGCGAAGCGACGATCCGCTGCAGGCCGGGCTACATATCGCTAACAGCGAAGTCGGTAAGCGCTCGGTCACGGTCGACGCCGTGGTCTATCGCGAAGTCTGCTCGAACGGCCTCGTCCGCTTGATAAAAGGCAAAAGTATTCTGCAGCAACGCCATATCGGTGTCGCCCCGGCGCATTTTACGGTGCTTTTGCGACAGGCCATGCAGCAATCGCTGTTGGCCGCTCAGGAGTTCATGGCGCAGATGGCTGCCGCTGCCGACCAGCCTCTGCAGGACATGGAGAAGGAACTCAAGCAGTTGGTCACGCACTGGAAGCTCAGCCAAAGCTTCGCCGAACAGGTGCAAGCTTCTTTAAAGCAGGAAGATATTCGTTACCAACAAACGGTTTTCGGTTTGGTGAACGCCGTGACACATGCCGCGCAAACGTTGGACTCGGAACGGCGTTATGAAATGGAGGTGGTCGCAGGCAAACTGCTAGAACGTCGTTCGATGTATAGCAACACCACTCCGCACACTCGAAAAGCAATGTCATTGGCAGCGATGTCCCCAACGGCTTCGCCGCTGCAAATGGCACGTGACTACTTCGAGGCCAGGCCGGTGGAGGAAACGCAGAAAGTCGATCCCGAGGCGGTGGCGGCATGAGTCACGCGCTTTTGGAACGGCCGTTTCGGCGGGAAGAGGTAAGTAGCGATGATCCGGTTCCGATCCCGCTCAGCGCGACGCGGGTAAAGCTTTACCAACAGTGTCCACGTGCTTTTAGATTCCAATATGTCGATTGCATCCCCACGCAGTTGACCGGCGCGCTGGCCTTCGGGCAAGTCGTCCACGCCGTGCTGCATAACCTGCAGCAGTGGAGTCTGGCGCATGGTGAGCCGCTCAACGAAAGTGTGGCGCTGTACGAGTTCGATAGGCTGTGGGATGAAGTGGTTTCTACGCAGAGTCCGCTCTTCAAGAGCAATGCCGATTTGGACGAATACACCGCGCTGTCGCGTTTGATCCTGGCCGGTTACGTCGAAGCCCACCGCGACCAGCCGCTACCGATCCTGCTGGAGTATCCGTTCGAGATTCTGCTGCGGGATGAGGATAGTGGGCGGGAGTATTCGCTGCGAGGCGTGATCGACCGCGTTGATCAGACACCCAACGGTCTGGTGATCGTGGACTACAAGACGGGCAAGCGCAAGCCTTCGCCCAAGCAATTAGGCGAAGATCTGCAGCTCACCATCTACGCCTTTGCCGTGCGGCAGTTGTTCGGTCAGGAGGTGCAACAAATCGTCTACTACCACCTTCGCGATCAATCGGCGCTCACGGTAGAACGCGACGATGCGACTCTGCACACGCTGGAAACCCAAACACTGCCGCAGGTCGCAGCCGGTATCGCCGATGAGGAGTTCGCACCTCGGCCGGGCTATTACTGCCGCTTTTGCGACCACTTCCAGCTCTGCCAGGAAGAAGGCGGTGTTGATTTGCGGCGCTACGATCCTGACGGGGTGAGGCGGTGAAAGGGTGACGGGGTGAACGCCGCGCCAGGAAATCGGCGTTTCGTTTCCCCCATCTCCCCAAGCCCAAAGACCCAAGATCAAAGACCAAATTAAGGATGTGATGAAAAATGGCTTATGCCACCCAGATAACGATCAGTACCGGAAGTAAAGTTAGCGTCAATTATCAAAGTCAAGAAGTACAAGTTGGCGTGACTTACCAGTTGGAGCGGGAAGATGAAAACCTGTTGCAGTTGGTAGAGAGCAAAGCCGCCGAAGTCGAGGCGGCACACCGGCGGTTATGGAAATCGCTTAAGGCCGAGCGGCTGCAACATCAGGAGCAGCCTAACGGTCAGCCGCAAGGAACGGATAACGGTTATTCCCAGAACGGGAGGATTCATGACCGGCAAACCGATAGCGGGAATGATAACGGCTATCGCCAAAACCAACAGAACGGCGATGGCAACGGCTATCACTCCAATTCTGCCAACGGCAGCGCGATGATAACCGAGGCGCAGCAACGCGCCGTTTATGCTCTGGTTAACAAAATGCAAATGGATGCCGAGGAAGTCGAGCGTACACTCCGTATGCGCTTCGACAAATCCCATTTGCCCGAACTCACCAAACGGCAAGCCTCGCAGTTCATTGATGAATTGCAACACAAACTGAGGGTGAAAGCCCGGTAATATCCGGGCAGCATTCCTACAAACACTAAACCCGCATCGCTACTGATGCGGGTTTTTATATAGCCTCACAGGAAGTAATTCTAATCAATCTGTCCTGCCAGGACGCCGGGAGGAATATCCGCCGTTCCCAGCTTGTTCCTCTCCAGAAAAGTGACGAGCAATTGATTAGCATTCACAATAAGCTCAGGCTCTTGCTGTTCGATTCGTTTGTAATACTGCACGAAGTGTCCCACTCGGGACCAGTCCGGCTGAAAATACCGCTCGAAGAGAATCTTTTCTTCTTCCGTCAAAACCTCGATACGCTCGGGATGGCGGCTGAGCAGGTCATGGACATAGGTAGTCTGGCACTCATAGAGCGCAAAGACTTTGTCGCGCGGCAGATTACCAAAGAGTTCATTCAGAGTCGGGCGGGACATAGAGGGTCAATTACGACTTTGGCATTATTGTAGCAGAAGCTATTGGGAATAAAAGTTAGGTGTAGGCAGTGTTAAGCTTTAGCCGGTTTAGTTGCGGCAGCGGTTTGCACCTGAAACACCGGTAAGGTGAAGCTGAAGATACTGCCTTTGCCTGGCGCACTTTCGACCTCGATAGTGCCGCCCATCTTCTCCACAATGGACTTGGTGATGTAAAGGCCGAGGCCGGTCCCCATAATGCCGGTCGTCTCCGGGGTAGATACTCGATAGAATTTGCCAAACAAATGGGCCTGGGCTTCTTTGCTCATACCAAGACCGGTATCACGGATTTCGACCGTCACAAACTTGTCATGTAAATCCGGCAATATCTTGATCGTAACCGAACCTTGCGCAGTGTATTTGATGGCGTTGCCGATCAGATTGATGAGGATCTCGATAACGCGGTCTTTGTCGGCCAATACAGAGGGGAGCGGTTCTGCCGGTTTTTCGAAGTTGAGGGCGAGCTTCTTCTCTTCCGCTAAAAAGTGCAACTGGTCGAGCGCCTGTTCGATCTGGTGGTCAATCTCCACCCTCTGCAAGTCAAGCTGCATTCGTCCGGCTTCGATGCGGGAAACCGAGAGCAGATCCTTCACCAGCGTAGCTAAACGCCGTGTCGAGTTGAAGGCTTTTTCGGTATAGGAACGCAGGGTGGGATCGATCTTTTTGGCGTCCTCTTCCAAAACCATCGAGAGATAACCTTGCACTGCCGTGATCGGTGTCAATAGTTCGTGCGAGGCGATGGAAACGAATTCGCTCTTGGCCTGGTCGTCTTCGTAAAGTTTGGCTTTCTGGATGGCGCTGACCGCCTGGGAACCGATGGCCTCGAGCAGTGCTAGGTCATCCTCATTATACGGATCGCCGGAACCCTTCTCACTGAGGAGGATTACGCCTAAGGGCTGTTCTTGCAGGAAGAGCGGGATCGCGACAGCGGCTTTGAGTTGCACTAGTTTTTCATGTACGGCTTTCTTGAATTCATGTTCACGATGGAATGTGCTGGGCAATCCGGCGATCCGTTCCGGCGAGCGCAAGGCGCTCTCTTCATTCAGCAAAGCAGTTTCCAGGTCGCGAGCTAAGATGAGGTCGCGTTGCTCCAGGAAGTAAAGGATCAATGGATGGTCGGAGGCGAGCATCAGCGTGTCGGGGCGACGATAACCGCTCTGGCGAATACGCTTAATGACAAACTCGTCGCCTTCTCCGGGCTGGAAGACGTAGAGCACGGCATGACGCAGGTGCAGCAACTTGACCAGGGTTTGCAGGAAGGTTTCCAATGCTTCGTCCAGGTTAACGACGGCGTTCAGCCTGGTCGTGAGATCGGTGAGAACTTTTTGCAGGTTATATTCGCGCTTGAACAAAAACTGATCGGTGCGGATAGTGAGCCAGCGGCGAAGCGGCTCGACGGCAAAGCCGACGACGCAGATGGTAGCCAGGTTGACGACATTGGTTTTGGCATCCGAAACTGTTCCGCCAAGCAATACGCCGCGCAACAGGAGTGCCAAAATACTGTAGGCAATGACGATAAGAACGAAGAGAACCGTAAAGACCACCGTGCGGCGGATGATAATACGGATGTCGAAGAGCTGATGCGTGGAAATGGCGTAAGCGATGGTGCCCAGCAAAGCGATGATCGAAAGCGCGCCGACTTCCTGCAGGGCGAACACCTTGAAGAAATACGGCAAGATGATATTGGTCATGATGGCAATGACCGACATCAAGACGATTCCCAGACCGATGATTGAGAGTTGGTTGCGGATACGGCGGGGAGATTTTTGGGGATAAGCGTAAAAGATCAGGTAAAGTGCCGAACCGACATAACCGATAATATGGGCGATATAAAGCGGAAACAGAATCCCGAACTCGGTGACATGCCGCCCATTTTGTAAATGTTCGGATTCATCAATGAGAGGTGTGAACAAAGTCAAACCGACCAAGACGGCGGTTTCCAAGATAAGCCACCGCGTGTAACGATTTGGCTTACGGGCGATTTCGGGTAACTGCAAATAATAGAACAGGATGAAACTAGCGGCAAAGGCGAAGTTCGCCCGTCCCAATAGAGTGAGTATTGGGATGTCGGGCGTACGGTTGAAGAAATATAGCGTCGCCAGCCAACCTGCGGCAGTGACTGCAAAGAGCGCGAATGAACGGTTGAGTAAGGCCGAGGGTTTCTTGAAAAAGATAAACGTCCCTAATCCGGTGAGGGTGAAAATACACAGGAGATAAAGGACGGCGATTATGACGGTCACGGCATGGCGTTAGCGAATGGCTGTACTTCCTGTTGCTCTAAACTCATGAAATGGCCGGAAACGGCTTCTTGCCATTCTTGCAGGGACATGTTTTGCAATATTTCTGGATCACTGTGAGGTATGGCGTTCTTCGCCAGATGGATATATGGCGCGGCGGCAATGGCGCAGCCGACTTCTCCGGCTTTCACGTGGTGATACTTAAAGCCGACAAAGACCTTCTCGTAACGGACGCCGAGATTCTGCGATATCTGTTCGACGGAATGAATAAGCCTTTCAATGACGGCCGACTGCTGCTCCTCGCTGACGTGTATATCGTAATCAGCGGAAAGCAAGCCGGGGTCTTCCATATAGAGGTCGGCGGTCCGGCTACGATCTTCCGCGATGGCTAAAGCCAGCGCGCTGTAAATCACGCAGGGCCCAGGATGGTAGAAGGTTTTGCAAGCACAGAGGACATGCTGTCCCGGCATGATCGGAAAGCGTTGTTCCTGCACTGTGCCGTAGAGCGCCTGTGTCGCTTCAAAGAGCGGGGTGGCGTCGTAAACATGCGGATACTGCTCACTATCGACCAACGGATGCTGCCGTAACTCTTGAGGCATGATATCGTAGCCGAGAATCACGCCGTTTAAACCGTTGAAGGAAGAAACGGTCACCATATTGATCTGGGTGATATTGGCAAGCTCGCCTTCAGCCTTGTCAAAGGCAACGATCTTGTCCAGACCGTTCTGGGATGAGTTGAGCGGCGCAACGCCGGTCGCAATCAGCGGCGTCGTTACGTAGAAATCGGACGGCTGCATACCGGAGCCGGAGCAGTAATAGTCGAAGGGGCTGACGATATTTTGCAGAATGTGGGAGACGTTCTTTTTCATGACAGGACGTTACGGGAAGAATGAAATCGGTTTGTAATTACCTTCAAGTGCGATGTATCCGAATCTATGACCATAGTAGACGAAAAACGAGCAACCGCATAGGGTTGCTCGTTATGTTCCCTTGTCAGTGACGAGAGAGTTGGAGAATCCGCTGGAAGAAAGGACTTTTTGCGGAACGGTCGACGACCTCCTGTTGGGCGGCGGTGATGGTCATGGTGCAGGGGTAGCACGGTTCACTCCAATGCTTACGGAGTGGTCCGGCTACTTGCAACGGCCAACCTAAACGGCGGTAGAGCCTGAGATTCAGCGGCGTGACTTCGACGTAGAGCGTATGGATACCGTTATCGCGGCAGTAACGCCACATTTCGATGCAGAGCAGCCAGAACAGCTCCTGGCGGCCACGGATTGTGGGATCAAGCGCCAGCAAGGCGATGTCGGCGACATCGTTGCGGCCTTGTAGGTCCAACTCCGGCCAGACCGTGAGACACGGCAGACCTTCGTGGGCATTGCCACATACTAACTGCAGGCCACCGGCCAACACACCGTCCACCTCCAAACCAAAGTAGATTGCGGACTTTGGGTAAGCGCGCAACTGCTTGCCCGGCTTCCAGTTTTGTTCTTTGGCGATGCGCTCGAAGAGCGACAGCAGCGGCCTGGCCTCGACTCCACTGTCGAAACGAACGATACGGGTTTGCGACGGCAATTGCGGCAGAGCGGCGGAAACCGGTATCACCACGTTAGCAGTAGGCGGCAACGGCGGTTGGTTCAGAAGAACCTGCATGGTATTCACCTCGATATTGTAGATTGGAGCCGATAGGAAACGGCTCCGGGGTGCGCCCCGTCAGGGGAATGCACCATAGTAGCACGGATATATTCATGATGTCAATGGGTTGAGGGACGATGGATATTAACAAAAAGAATTAAATCGATATGCCATTATGACATATGTCAATTAGGCATGCTAGATATGACAATATAACATGCTGCCCAAAGAGGGCATCATGTCAAAAATACGTTCAACAAAACGGAAAGCACGCACTCGATTTTCGCCAGAATACGAAATTCTTCTTAATAGTCTGATACAAGCTCGGCATGATGCCGGTGTCACACAAAAGGAAATTGGAGAGAAAATCGGCAAAGATCAATCTCACGTATCGAAATGTGAACATAGGGAGCGAGAGATCACGATTATTGATCTTTGGAAGTGGTGCGAAGCCCTCGGCCTTTCCGTTGGCGATTTTATGCATGACTTCGAAAAGGCTATCAAACGCTAAGAGCGTTTAGAAAAAGTCATTTTGTGATTGTTAGACTGTGAGTATGGCACTCCCAGCATTATAATCTTCATCATCGCCAGAGCCTAAACGTTATCCAACCGACCTTACTGATGAACAGTGGGGCATCATGGACACTTTTTCCCTGTTCCAAAGCAGCACGGTCGAACAGAACGTCCACGTCAGTATTCTTATCGTCAAATTGTTAATGGCATTTTCTACGTTTTACGCACGGGTTGCACCTGGGATATGATGCCCCATGATCTTCCTCCCTGGTTAACCTGTAATCATTATTTTAGCCGTTGGCGGCGCGATGGCACCTGGCAAAGGGTTCACGATGCTTTACGCGAACGCTTGCGCGTTCAGATGGGTAAAAAGGCGACACCTACAGCCGCTGTTATTGATAGTCAATCTGTCAAAACGGCGGAAAAAGGGGGCCTCAAGAACAAACACTATTGGTCATGATGCAGCAAAGCGCATCAAGGGACGTAAGCGACATATTCTCGTTGATACCAATGGATTTCTCCTTAAAGTGGTAAGCCATTCTGCCGCCATACAAGATCGTGACGGAGCCAAATTAGTTTTAGAGGGATGTCAAAAATCCTTTCCTCGGCTCCAAAAAATATGGGCTGGCGGTAGTTATCGAGGTCAATTAATCGAATGGGTTAAGAAAGAGCAAAGCTGCACTTTGGAAATCGTTAAAAAACCCGCCGAGCAAAAAGGATTCAGCGTTTTACCTCGTCGTTGGGTGGTCGAAGAGAACCTTTGCCTGGCTTGGGCGTTATCGACGATTGGCCAAAGATTACGATCTGTTGCCACAAACGACAGAAACATTCATTTATCTCGCAATGACTCACATTATGCTAAAAAGACTCACAAAGTAGGACTTTTTCTAAACGCTCTAAGATTTCATCTATTCTTCAAAGCTAATCGAATCTTGTGTTAACTTGGAATATACGTAACTACTATTTGGCAATGACTCAACAAGATGCGACAGAGGCTTCTGCTCCCAAGAACCACATAATGTTCGAGGAACGTAGCGGAAATATGCGAGTGAATACTTCTAATTCAATTGTGAGATCAGACAACTTTCTGCTCATGGATATTAATTCACTGTAATATCTTCACAACTTCGAACAGTATTGTTTCAAAAACCTGATCTGAGACTTTAAGCGCAGTCCTTACTGTCCCCAAACGAGGACGTCGTATTGTTGCCAGTACCAGATACTCTGGTGTTCCTGCCCCGACTAACTCCTCAATGCAGCAGCGGCGATCAAGGGGTGAAGGATAAGCATGCTCAAAGTAAACAGCATGCTCATCCTCTTCTTAATTTGATGGAAAGCCACCTTTTCATCAAAATACTGTTGCAGTCGCGCTTTAACAGGTGAGTTGACGAAATCGGGAATAGAACATTACTTATAGGATGATCAGGACAACAAACTTCGATACCATAGTCGAGACGCAGATTATTCATTATGGGAAGCAGTGGGGAGTTAACAGTAGCGACTGTAAAGGACGGTAATCGCAAGAGCCGCTATGCGGTCTATGCGAATACACCCAGGTTTTGCAGTTACTGGGATACTTGGAGTGTGAGGTCGTGACTGGGGAGATTCATTAGATTGCCATGGATCGATGGGAGGGCTAAACTGCTCTCAGTAGCACTCCAACTGCATGTATTTCTGATACGACAATTCAAGCCATTCCGGGTATCTAAGCGCAGGCAATCCCTTTAGGTAGATCATAATTGAGGATAATTTACTTATGAAAAAAGCTATGTATCTTGCCCTAGAAGGAGGAGTCTGTTCCGGAAAATCTACTTTGTCTTACCTCCTATCACGACAAAAACATATTGGACGGGTCCCAGAATATTTTGAACTGATAACAGAGCAACAGCAAGATGAATTACTGGCCTTAGACCAACAGTCTCAACTTCAGTTTTTACTGCAACTCGAACGGGAACGATGTTCCACACATTTTATGGGTATACGCCCCAGAGTAGCAGATAGGTCGATACTCACAATGATTGCGACTCAGTACGCCCTATATCATACAGGAAATGACCATGCGCTAAATGAATTATTTATAATTCAGCAAGATGCACATCTTATCCCTAATATTATAGTCTTTTTGGACATTCCACATGAAGAACGAATTGCCCGCTGGTGTGTAAGAGACCCTCACGCAAAACGACACTTTTTTACCGATGAAAGTTTCAATCATTGGTTCAAAATATTCTTCGAAGTCCTTTCTGGAGTTGTCCCAGTGTATTTCACCACTACATATCAAACAGATTCCGGACGAATATGCCAAAAAATTGCAGAGCAACGTCCACACTCAACTACGCTCACCTTTAATGAAATTGTCCAACGCACCTGTATAGATATATACCCATGAATCTCCTCAGTACCATTTTTTGGATTTTTTCTATTAGAAGTATCGGAGGCATTATTTTCTCAATTTGGGCATATAGATACTTCCGTTACGTCGCAGATATGGGCATTTCTGAAAATGGCAATGTCTTGGTAGATGATCGGCGCATAATTATTATAATGCCTGTCCTAAACGAAGTGAATGTAATCTCTGATACGGTGGAGCGATTTATTAAACTTATTACTCCTCATAATAACATAGACTTAATAATAGTGGGCTCAATAACTGAACGTAATGAAAACGAGATGAATCCGACACTCAAGGCAGCAATTTTGGCAGTCCGCGAAAACCCGCGCGTACACATAATTGAAGCACCGCAGAAACCGCCGCGCCGTGCTCATCAGATTAACTATGCAATGCACTGGTTAAGCTATGATCCTACTAAGACTTGGTTACTACAAGTAGATGTTGACTCTCGTATATCTAAAATAGCATTAGATGAAATAATTCAGGCAGTCAATGCTGGACACCGTGTCATTCAGCAGTGCGCTCTGTTTTTAGTAAATTTTCAACGAATGACGTTAATACAACGTGGCCAAGCTTTATTTCAATCACGATGGACTTTAAGCCATGAATTCAAAAGATTGATGCTGTCACATTATAATTTATGGTCCTACTATCATGTTGTAGGTCATGGTTTATGCATAAACGCAGATTTACTAAATTCATACGGTGGGATGCCTACTGCTGCGATCGTAGAGGATATGGAGTTAGGCTACTACTTGTGTTGTGATAATGAACGAGTTCATATTATTCATAATATGGAATTAGCTGATTCGCCATCTACTTTTAAAAGTGGACAACATCAACTTTATCGGTGGGCATTTGGACAGATGAATTGTCTGGGATATTTTCGTCAATATCTGTTATTAAAGGAGGGCAATCTTCTCTCATGGAAGCATCGGATAAAGGCATTCCTACTTGCAGTAATAGGTGTCATAAGCAGCATGGCATGGAACACCATGAGTTACTTAATCGCATTAGCTCTGTGGCAGATAACCGTCCTCAATTGGAGTGTCGCAATATTTCTGCTGTGCTACACAACAGAATTTATCATATGCATGCTATTCTTTCGAAAGACTAAATTGATCGGCACAAGAGAATTAATTAAAGCAAGTCCATTTATTGTACTACATTTGTTAGTTCGGAGTTTTTCAGCTAATAGGGCATTTTTCACATGGGTTACTAGACGGTCAGCCAATACTCAGAAGGCAGATCACGAATAACTAGAACGAACTTGCTCATTCCAAGATAAAAGTGTTGATAGCTTCCCTACGCTTAATTTTTGGATGATTTCATTAGCATTCGTTGGAGCATATAATTCACTTAATTGGATTAATTCGTCGAGAATGAGCAGAGTTTGTTGGACATTGCGGACACAAATCGAGTGCCCGCCCCTCTCGGCAAAAAAAGCGCACACCTTATCATCGTCATCTATTAATATAGAATTTTCTGCAGGGCAAGACAAAATTTCAGTAGCTACATTAAATAAATTGACCCCTTGATCTATCTTCTGCAAATGGACATCTGCTGAATTTACTACAACATCTACATAAGACTTTAGCTTTTTGGATGGCACAGTATATTCCGTAAACGTGTCTACATTGATAGTTACAATAGCTATACGAAAATTTCTTCGTAACTTAGACAATTGGGGTAGGCCCTCTATCTTAAGTCTCCTCGCCTGTGAAGTGAATCGATTCCACAACCAATCGAATTCAACATTAAGCTCTGAAGCGAGGAGTTCATGTATTTCCCTTGCCGATACATCGCCTAACATCCAACTGTGTACGAGGTCTGGGCGCTTCTCGAATATTTCAGTTCGTGCAAGCCGTGTTAACTCAGCTTTATGAAAATTGGTCCAGAAAGTTGCGGCAGAAATTGTTCCATGGCAATCGATAAGAAGCCCTGGTTGATTAAAATCGAAAAGGCGTTGGTATGACATTGGCTCTATTCAGCGTTAGTACAATATTGAGAACATATTAATTTCCATGAATCAGGGTCAAAAACTCTCGCCCCGCTTCGTTGATTGATGATAGCAGGCATATCATGCAATCGAGCATGCCGCCCGTGAAATATTCTAATATTATCCGCAACAAAACCGGGGAAATCGGCTCTGTAATTGTATTCAGGTGGAAGCACATATATGTTCAAATCGCTATTCCATAATGCTGCCCTAAAAGCGGCTTGATCATTGGCTGGATAACATTCAGTGTCAGTAAGCTGATTGTCATATTCACACAACCATCCTTGGAAGAATCGAAGGACGGGAGTTGTCCGCTTAAAGAGAACAACCCCTGTATTAAAATCTACAAATGAAGATGGAATATTTTTGTTTCCATAGAAATTCATTACCTTATTGCCATTTTTAAGACCAGGCGAAAACCGCCAAGATGCATGGCTTGCAGCAATATCAAATCGATCCAATATGTCGAATATGGAATCGATTGGAGTACAAATCAATGTATCTGTGTCAAGGAACAAGCATCTATTGGCTGTTGCTTTTTGCATACAATGAATTTTCTGGGCAAAGACTCGGTTGGTGTGAGGGGTAAAATGGATATTATTAAAGAGATACGAGGAAAAAGCGGAAGGTTCGTCGGTAAAGAGTGATAAAGAAATTTCAGGGCTACAGTGTCGTACACTTATAGCCGACGTGATGACCTCCAGCCTATACTTTTCCCCTGTGGCAACATAAATGATTTCTTTCGAATATTTATTCATCGTGTTTTTCCTATAGTACCACTGAAGGCCTGAATTGAGCGTTCAGAATCCATCCATTTGATTTCTGTGACAAATCACAATAACTTTAGGCTAAAGTCACAATTAGCAGTAATTTCATTCGCCAACAATCATTTCGTAAATCTCAACGGAATCCCTAACAATTTCTTAGGGCAATATTAACATCATTTTCGCACAAGTGTAAGATTTGGCTTGCCTTAGTGATTCCGCCGAAGTACTTGACAGCATTATTTAACATAAGTCTAGTTTCCCAATCTGTTCCGAGCTGTGTTATCTGGCCGAATTGCTTGGTATCACCTTGCTTCAGTTCAAAGAGAATATTCTCAGGGACGCCTGTTACAGCTAATACAGCAGTCATATCCTGTAGTGTCTTTGCGATATGATGGATTAATGCGATTACCTGGAAGCTGGCATTAGAATGTGGAAAAGGGCAGGATGGCGCTTCTTTGTTTAAAAAGCCGCAAATAGCATCCCATGGGGCTGGATCATTTGTAATGTCTATAATTAGCAAGTCATTTGGCCGGTTTTTAAAAAAAACATCCACTCTTTCTCTATGGCTAAAGTATGCTTGAGTAAAAACGATCTCGTCAAATTCCATAGAGCCATATAGAGTTCTGTGAAGTGCAGAGATGGATTCTATTCCCGAGAAAAATTCAGATCTTCTACGCCACATGGATTCACATGACTTGAGCCATGGCTTAAGAGGCCGGATTGTATAAATATAACGACTTCCTGGATATTTTTGGTCAAGCTGCTCAAATGAAGCTGCTATAGGTGTATCTACTACAGCATCGTATTGATCTATCTGATCTGGCGAAGTCGGAAACGACTTAGTGCGAACACCAAGAATTTCTAGGGCATCCGCCAAACTTGTCGTTCCTGATTTACTCAGACCAATTCCAAAAACTTTCACGCTTAGTGTTCCTTTGAGTAGAAATATTTGTCTTGATCCTATAGGGAATGCAATCGTTATATTTACCCATATCCTATATTTCTGTAATCGCGATCGAATTCTCCAGTGATATACACGATCTGATGCGGAAGGAGGAATAATACTTTTATTGCCAAGTATTCATGTATTACTAGCTATTATAGCAGGGCTCTGGACAGTTTGCGCTTTCTTTTCTAAATTGTGTCAGGGCAATCGTATTAGAATTTAGTGGGATTATCTTGTTCCTTGAGAATTGGATGTCGGTCAAAATCAAGAGAAAATTTTGCGAATTTAGTGGCTTTAGGCCTTCGTTGAGCAACATTTTCAGTAACAAACTGTTGGATTTCATCGTTCAACTAAAGTCACGTTATACTCTACGGTTATGAACACGATAATGCAGTGCCTTTATAAATCCACATTACAACGCCTCTATGTTCCACAGTTATTTGGGCAATAAAGCCATTCGGATGAGGATAACCTTTTAAATTGAGGAGAATATTATGCGCGTTAGTGACGAGTTATTTGGAAGTCCAAGTAAGCTGATTATGGATCCTGTTCATGAAGGGATCCCTTTTTTCGACCACGAAATAAGTATGATAGATCATCCTCTTTTTCAACGTTTGCGCCACATTGATCAAACGGATGTGATGTCACTGGTTTTTCCAGGAGCAACGCATACTCGTTTTTTGCATTCGCTCGGAACTATGCATCTATCCAGTAAGGTGTTCCAGTCTTTGCTCCGCAACCATTTGGAGGGAACAACTTCAGCCCTTGTCCTAAATGACTCCTTAACGGGTTCTGAGGAGGACAGTGCAAAACGCTTGCGCAAAATTACCGCTAGCTTTGCCGGTATACAATATTTCCACTTTTGTCTTCGGATAGCAGCACTGATGCATGATATTGGACATCTACCTTTTTCACACCTCTTGGAGAATTTGGCACATAGTATTCTTAATGATAAGCGGCGAGAGCTTTTTCGTGAAATATGGGCAGATAGGAATTGGGAAGCTTATTATCAGAATGATTACCTCAACCGTATGGAGGATATGACACATGAGCACTACTCCGTTATTTGCGCTTATGAAATTCTCCACGATAAGTATATTGAAGAGGCACTAAGTCCTATTTTTGATACACCCAAAGAACTGCAGGACTTTCGCGATGATGTCCTACGAATTATGGAGACTACGGAGCGCCCTCCATCTGAAACGTTTGAAAAACACGTTTATCCGCTAGCGCTGCGCTTCTTCCAAAAAGAGGGTGACTACAATACATGGATCGAAAATGCAGGGAAAGGCGCACTTGCTAAGGGAGTTCAACGTCTCCTTAGAAATATCATAAGTGGTGAGTTGGGCGCAGATCGGATGGATTTTTTGCTAAGAGATTCCTATTTCTCAGGATCGAAATACGGTGTCTACAACTTAGATCATCTAGTCAGTAATTTTCGCGTCGGTTATCTGCTGCATCAGGAGTATGACAAAGAACCGTGGGTTGGTATTGCTGTGCGTTCCAAGGGATTAAGAGCTTTGGAGGATTTCCTAAGCAGCCGCTTCCAGCTTTACGCTCAAGTCTATAATCATAAGACGGCCCTAGGCTTGAAATGGTTGCTCAATTACGCGATCGAAGAAGTGCTTAGTCTCTCCGAATTTAACATACGACAAGCAACCAGTGAACAAGGCAAGCAGGAACAAATGCCGGAAGAACAAATGTCTCGGAAGCAATTGCAAAGAGAACAAATCTTGCAGCATCTAAAAAATGTGGAAGCTTTCCAGCAATTCACAGATGCATTTTTCTGGGAACGAATTCGCGAGATAGCCAAATGTTTTCCTGATTCGGCTTGTGCCAAAATACTTAGAAGAGAACATCCTAAGTGGCTACATGCAGAACGGAATACACCTTCGTGGAGAATCGATATTATCCGATCTGACTTGGAAGAGTTACATGGTTGCCAAGTGATCGATAGCACGGGGTATTCAAAATATTCCGATATTGGCACTGGACGTGACAATGAGGATATTCGACTTCTAACAGCGCGACAAGAACCTAGACCATATATTTCTTCTACTGTGTTGACGAGAATGATAAACGGCCTCAAGGCGGAAGGAATTTCATTGCTCGATACTCAAAAAGAAGTACTTCACGAAACGCTAAGCGGTGAAATACCAATTGTATCTGATCATTTGTTTCAGCAATTAAAAAATACACTTCAACAAAAGGGACTATCTCTCGATACCAATGCCGAAGAAACGCTAGGGAAAGTGATCAAGAATGCCACCGCACTTAGCGAGAAAGGAAGGCATCGGCTTGAATTAAGACCCATTTGCGCAGAAACGGACTTCTTTAGTAAATTCGATGATATCAAAGTTGTCCATTTTTACCGTAAACCCTATATAGTGAGCCCGACCTTGACTCCTTGTTGTAGTCTTCCTACGGAAAAACATATATGAGTCGCGCTCGTAAGATTAAAAGCTTAAAACCATCAATAAAGTTCAAACTATTTTATATCTTTAACGCCTAATTCAATGTGATTTATACAACAACGCCGATCGTAACACTCTACGTGGCCTCAAAAAACTGTTTTAACACCAGAACTGTCACACCGACATAGAACTCAGAAAATTGAAAAGATGTCTACGAATCACTCATGCTGTTATAATTGAGATAATCCTCTTCAGCTTAGGTGGAGCTTCATTCCGGAAAATATTGGAAATCCTGGAAGCCGAAGGTTTGCGGTCCAGCCGCGGGAACGGCCTTGCGCTTTCCTCGCTGCACAACCCGTTCTATGTCGGCGATTTCCGTACCGCCAGGGATACCTGGCACGGGAACCACGTTCCGCTTGTTAGTAAGGCTCTTTTCAGATGCGTCCAACAGGCGTTGGAGACAAAGGCAAAGAGCTCTTCGCGCCGCTAGTTCGAAGGCCAGTACGACCTTGGAGGCCGCCTTCTCGTCGGGGACGACGAAAATCTGGCCGTGGCTGAATATCTTTTTATAGCCGAGCGGGGTGATGCCGACGGCTGGCCTAAGAACTTTGTTCCCCGCTAAAAATGTAACGGTGTAGGACTTTTCCGTTTGTCCTGGAATTTGTGCGTGCATACTTCTACGTTAGACGGATACGAAAACACGGCAAGCAGCGTTGTGCGCATGCTTGCCGTCTCACTCAAGCTTGTGAGGCACACGGAAGAAACGTCGTAGGATTTCGTTCCAAATTGTGTCGGTATTTAAGAAAGGTGGCGCACCAAATGGAACGTTTTTATCGAGGATGCTCGAAGAAGGCATTCCATTTTGTTGTCTATTGCGGCGTGAACTTGCCCCAGTGACACTGTCGTTTCCCTGATGAGCGAAAACAGCGCGACAACGACAACCTTTGCGACTGGCTTTTTCCAAGAAAAACAGCTACAATAGCACAAAAATCGAGATTTTGTGCATAGTCCAACAACTCAATGCGCTAGCCATATATTCGATTCGAAATCAATGTAAGCATTGTAGCACTCTATTCACTATGAGTCAGTCAGAATCCTCCACTTCACAACAGAATCAGTCTAACAACGGTGAGAACGCGAGGGCGGCGGCGTATATGCCAAGCTTATTAGATAGGGAAATACGTTCGCGCGAGGCCGACTCATTTGGACATCAGCACTTTGCTAAAGCCCTGGAGAGCATCGTGGAATCTCCAGTTCATACTCCACCCTATAGCGTCGGTCTGCTCGGAAAGTGGGGCACGGGTAAAAGTTCCATAAAATCTTTGTATATTGAATCTCTTGCTCAGGATCAGTCCAAAATTAACGGGCTCGTTCGTTCTAAGTGGGTTCGTGCGATTACATTTAACGCTTGGCGATTTGGCGGGGAAGACATTCGCCGCGCATTGCTCCGTCACGTATATACCGAGCTCGGTGGCAATGAAGATACCATCATGGATGCCCTCTTCAATCAAGTCCAGAAGCCGACAAAGATTCCTAAAGACTGGAAAGAAATCTGGCGCGAGGTTTACGACAAATGGCTTTGGACGCTTGTCCAAGTCCTACTCGTTGCTGCGGTTCTCGTGGGTCTAACTTGGGTCACTGCATGGTTATTCAGACTTGAGGAAGAATGGGTAATCGTATCGACACTTGCCGTCCAGACATTATTGGTCGGGATGCTACTTAAGCACCTATTGGACGCAAAGCGATTTGCAATTTCTCGATTTGCGACCATAAATCGAGTTGAGCTGCCGACTGTTTCCGCCGAGCAATACGAAAAGCTTTTGGTCGAACAGATCCTCAAATACCACAAAGCTCATTCGGATTGTGAGCGTTTAGTGGTATTCGTAGACGACTTGGACCGGCTATCTTCCGATGAAATGGTCAGCGGACTCGACGCAATTCGCACATTCATGGAAATCCCGCGGGAAGATAGCAGGCTCAAAAACCTTGGGATTATTTTCGTGATTTCCTGTGATGAAGACCGGGTTGCCGACGCGCTCTCGAATAAGCGCCGGGAAGCCGGGACTGATTTGCCTGGAGTTATTCTGAATAAAACTGATGCGCGGCGCTACCTTGACCGAATTTTCCAGTTCAGACTTGAGATACCGCCTTTTCCCCGCCAAGACATGCGCAGTTTTGCCCTGGACAAGTTACGTGTGAACCTGCCGGACATCGTATCAAGCGTTGAACAACAAGACGTGCATATAGAGGAAGTCGTGAGCCGCATGATACATGTCGGCGTGCAGAGCCCCAGAAATGCCCTACATATCCTAAATGCGTTCATCGAATCTTGGTGGGTCGCGCAGCATCGCGAGCGCGAGGGTGCAGGGACGACTAAGCGCGGAGCGCTATCCGAAGGCGCTGTAACCGGCTATCCGTTGGCTTTGGCGGCAGTCTGCGCCCTGCGCGTTGACTTTCCCGACTTCTACGGCGATTTACAGAAAGAACCGGATTTGATTCCACGATTCCTTGACATCTTTGTCCATGGAAAGCCAATCTCGGATCAGCCGGAAAGAGTCCGCTATATCCTAGAGAAGTATGCAGTTACCCCTAAACCAGGTAGCGAGGAAGAAGGCAGAACACTCAAAGACGGTTGGCGGCCGTTGCGGCAATACTTAACAAGCGTCATTTCTATACCTTGGCCAAAATCCCTTCAACCGTTGTTGCTTTTGTCCCAGGATCCCGTGTCACGACAAATTGGGGATGGGGCACAGCGCATCCGGGAAGCATTTGTATCCGGCGACGTTGACGGTGTGCTAGCCGACCTGGGACGGGACAAAGACGATCGGAAGTTCGATGGGCAACAAATGCGTTGGTTGCGCGACCTTGTCGAGCAGCTTGAATCTGAAACCGATGATTATCGCGATAATGCTAGTGCAGTCCTGGCTGCATTGGTGGATCGCTATCCTGAGCAAGACGCTGCTCATTTGCTGGTTCCACTGGCAAGACGGCTATCTTTGTCTGGACCATTGCGCATGCGCGTTGGAGTCGGCAAAATCCCGCCGATATTGCGCTTCCTTTCGCCGTCCGACCAGAAGAGGTTGGCGGGCAGTTACATTTCGGATCTTTTGCTAACTTCCGGAGACATTCAGTTTCTTCATGAAACAGGAGAAACCCCCTCTCTCGAAGAAGCGGTTGCCATGGTCCGGACGGTAATCGACTTCGCTCTCTCTGTTCGTTCGGAACACGGCCTTGATACGCGTGACGATCAGCGACTCCTCGATTGGCTGGTCGAACCCAACGTAAGCATTGGCGGCAAAAAGGATACGTTCACTTTCTCCGACCTTGAGGAGTGGATGCAAAAGCACGAAGGCCATCTCCTCCCAAGTTTAGGCGCTCGTTATTTATCCGTCGTTGCGGATGCACTACAGGAGGACGTGGACGACGATATGGATTTAGAACAAACCGCGGATCGACTCGAAAGCGGCCTGTCTGATCTGTGGGAGCGTGGTGAGGAAAGTCGCCAATTGGCATGGGAAATGGCTTGCAAATATGTACGCGTCTCGCCTACAGAAGCGAATGAAGTCGCGCAGAAATTCTTCCGGACGCATCAAGGCGCCGTATCCGCTACTGTTGCTTCACAATTTGCGGTAAGTGCAATTGATCGGGTACTGGGATACATTGGTGAAAAAGGGTTGGACGATGTCGATACTGACGCAATGGAAATTCTCAGCCCCTTAGTTGCTTCACGCAACGATTTATCAGAAGCGGCCACAGGAAAATCGGTACAGGTTGCTATTAAGTTAAGCGAATACGAAAAAACCTCTGAGCATGCCGTCAAGCTCGCTATAGCACTTCAAAAAGCATATCCATTACCGGTGGGACAGGTATTTGAGGCATGGGCCAAGCGCGCAATGACCGATTTACCCATGCCTTGTCTAGATATGTTGGCAAACAATTTCACGCAATTGGATGAGGTTTCACGTGCCAATGTCGCCGTAGAAATGACAAAGGTAGTTCAATCAGATTCTTTGATAGCAGAACACTCGCACCGCTATCAAAGATTGATAAATGGGCTGCCTGGCGAACACTTCGCTACGGAACCGTTACAGAGTCACTTTGTGGCTGTGCACGGTATGTTCGCCCAGCGCTTCAACAATCCTGAGTACTTGAAGTCTGTAGTTCCAGTTATGCCGAAAATGGTGCAGTACTGCGATAGCGCTGTTATCGCTACCATGCTCCATGAAATTACGAGTAACACCTCGGGCTATCCGGAGTCATTCCAGCACCTTCATCAGGCCATGGTTAAGCATTGGCCCACGGCAGAAGATGTTCCTTCCCCTTATAAGCCAGTCCGAATCTTTGAAGGAGCTTCCAACTTTATTCAGAATAACGGGAGTCATTCTGCCAGTGAGGCGGCGCTTCTGTCCATGGAAGATATGTTGGAGCGAGGTTTGATTGAAGAATCCCGGCAAGCAACACTGGCTCAAGTTGCGGCCATCGTATGGCCGTATCATTATCGCACCGTAGGCAAAGTGTTGCAGCGTATCAAGATGGTGCCAGAAGCGGAATTAATCGCGCGCCTCTTCGTTTTGCTTCCTTCGAAGGATCCAGAACAATTGGAGAATTTAGAGGCTGTATGGAAGCACTTTGCAGAAAAATGCACTGCGGAACAGCGCTGCGCCGTTGTTCAAGCAATACTTGGTGAGGCTCCCCAACCAATAGGCTCCCAGCCCGACGGTGCTATGTTTATCTGGGGCAAGTTCGTTGGCGACCTGTGGCCCATTATTTTCGAAAAACTTTCCCAGTCAGGTGGATTAAACGACGAGCAGATACTGCGTATTTGGAAGCAAGTAGAAAATCATGTTCCAGAATATTCCACATCGCAGATTATTTCCACGGTGAGCCTGGCAATGCGTTGCAATGAGTCGACGGCCAGAGCAGTCCTCGAAATTCGTGAGGATATTTCTCAACGATTTGAAGACAAGGATGACAAGTATGAGTTGGCAAAAGCACTCTTGCTGGTTTTTCCTGAGGCACTCAATCTTGAAAGCAAGAATCGGATTGCCGAATGGGTAAAGCTTCTGGGGAATAAGGCCGTATTGAAGAATGTAAAGAAAGAAACCCACACTGACGCGGATGTGGAAATTTTGTTAGATCATTTTCCCGGTGTTAGGCATCTTAAAAAGTTAGTGGAGATAGATCAGGAATAGTAAGCAACCATGAATCCTGGCCTCTGTTTCAGTTGTAACTATCCATAACAGCTAGCCATGTCTTCCATCCGCGATACGTTCCAACGCCGCCTGCCGCGTCCGGTCAGGCGGGTATCCGTCAATCTTGCGCTCGTCGACAATCGGATCGAGGATTTTCTCCAGCACTCGAAACGCTACGCTTTCAAAGGCCAGGCCCGGTTAGCGCAAGACGTCCGGGTATCCGACGTTGCCGTCAGCAGGCTTCTCAGCCGTTGCGGCAGCCCGTCGTACGCCCTCATCGCCCGGATTACCCAGGCGTTGGAAAAGGAGTTCAAGCGGACCATCGACCCGCGCGAAATCGCCAGCCTGAACGGGAAATATCCCACGGCCTCGGTATGCGAAGTCGTAGGGTGCGGCGGCTGTTCTCCCGAAGAAGCGTGGAGCGAAGAAAACGAGCTAACCCTTCCGTAAACCGGCGGAAACAGGCCTTTTCCCCTTGGCTTTCAGTTGTCGTTGGACGCGCCTGAAAAGCGTCTTGCTGACGAGCGGTACGTGGTTCCCGTGCCAGGTATCCCTCGCGGTGCGGAAATCGCCGACGTAAAACGGGTTGGTCAGCATATTGTGCAAGGAGGAAAGGGCGAGGCCGTTCCCGCGGCTGGACCGTAACCCTTCGGCTTTCAAGATTTCCAGTATTTTCCGGAACGGAGTTCCTCGCGCTGCTAGCTCGAAAGCCAACATGACTTTTGGGCTGGCTTCTTCGTCGGGGACGACGACAGCCTGGTCGCCGTCTAGTTTTTTACGGTAGCCAAGCGGGGCGATGCCGACTTCGCGTTTCCGGAGGCTGGGATCGGCCGTGAATACGATGGTGTATGGAGATGGTGCGTTCATATGCCTATGGTTGCGGATATTTTGCGCTTGTGCCAGGAGGCTTGCGCGCCGGCACGCGGGCTGGCTGCGGCGCCAAATTCGCACCTGGTGAAAATGTGTGCTGTTCCAAAAATCGGCGATAGCCTGCCAACGCGGTGTACCACTTTGAAATTACCTTCTCATCAACCCCCTCTTTCCAGTTTCCAGAGCCGGTTTTTAACGGTTCGATCTTGTGAAAAACCGATTTGAGTTGAGATCGAACCGGCACGAAAATTGGGTGCAATTCAATCTTTAACTCCTTCCCATTGTTCAAATAATACGCCGTCGCCAATTGGCGGGCGATGAGCCGTTTCTCCTCGACCGGACACGTTGCAAAACGGCTTCTGGCGGTCGTCGTAAAGGACGCCACTTCGCGAATGGCACGGTCAATCGGGTTCGTATCGCCTTCTGCAGCTAACGGAGCCGCCAACCGCGTTTCTTGCTCCGTCAATTCTTGCTTTTTCTCGGCGAATTCATCCGTAGTCAAGTGTCCTGCCAGGCAGAGTGAAAGCAACGCGTCTTTCTGTTTTTTGATCTCCGATAATGCTGCCTGTTGCTGGATCTTAATTTCTTCTTCGGCTTTTTGTTCTTCGCGCTGCAAATCGTCCAAGATTCGATCGCATAGCTCCTCAAATTCCGGCGGCAAGATAATGGATTCTAGCACTTCATCGATAAAACCTTCAATCTCCTCTTCTCGGATGCCCTTCTTGGTGCAGATACCCAATTTGTTAAGGCAATGGTAATACGTATGCCCTTTGGACCGTTCTGCCGTCGCGGCATACCCGCAGGAAGCGCACGTGATGAGACCGGTGAAAGCGTGGGCGTGTTTGGTTCGGCTTTTGTAGGTTCGGCGGTTAAGTATCTGCTGAGCGCGCTCCCATTCATCGGGAGTAACCATACGTTGGTATTGGTGGGTGTAGACCTGTCCTTTGAAAGTGAATAGGCCCTTGTAGAACGGGTTACGGAACATGTTGTTGAGCGTGCTCACTGTAATTTTGCCGGAGGCACTGGCTCGGCTGGTCTTACCTCGATAACCCCAATCCTCGACCAGTATCCGGTGGACTTCAACCAGGGTATATTTCTCCGTCAGAAGAAGTTCCCATGCCCTACGCAAGACTGGGAATCGCTCAAGGTCGACTTCAACGGTGCGCGTTGCACGGTCGTTGCTATAGCCCTGGGGAGCCATGAAAGGGAACCCGCCTTTTTCGCACTTGCTGCGCATGCCGCGTTCCACCCCTTTCTTGAGGTCGATGATATATTGCTCGGCCATGGCGCTATCCACGGCGGCGATCACGGCATTATCATCGGGACCGTAAACCTGATACGGCGTGCGGATTTCCTTGAGGTAGCCTTGTCGCATCATCCAACGTAGCGCAGCGGCGTCAATGGGATTGCGGGCCAGGCGGTCGTGTTTCCAGCAGAGAATGGCATCGGCCTCTCCTTTGCGGATTCTTTCGAGCATGGCGTTAAAGACCGGACGTCCGGGTTCTTTGGCGGACTTGCTTTCGGTCATCTCGTCTAACACGTTCAAACCGGCGTCGTGGGCGAAACGCCGGGTATCAGCCAATTGGTCTTCAATCGACTGCACTTGCTTTTTAGATTTTTCGTCGCTGCTGCGACGGGCATAGTTGATATAGCGCATGCCGTAAATGGGGTTGGCTGGTGTTTTCACTCTCTCCTGTCCCTGTTGTTAGTGAGGAATTTTTTGCTGTCTTCCTATTATGCTTTTGCGTCGGTAATCGGTGATGACAAGGAGGCGCATGAGAAGGGAGAGCGCTTCTGCCGGTTCGAGACGGGTTTCGAAACGCTGTTCGTAGAGCCGCTGGAACTCTGCGACGTGAACCGGAGATGGTGACGGCAATCCTGGAAATAGCTGGCTCATACGTTGCGTTACGGATAACGCTGTTGAGCATGCGTCGGTTCTCACCGAGCTGCAAAGAGAATTACCGGCAGATGAGCTGATTTGCTTAAACCAGAGTGGTGGCCTGCTTCCGTCGTACCCCGTACTACCGTACTTTGAAAAACGTTGTCAATCTCGCCATTGAGTTAAGCACATCGCATTCAAGATCAAAACGCGATTTTACCTCTGTGAACATAAATTTAGCGGAGGTATTTTTCTCATCCATTCACTATTCATTTTTCGTTCATGTCGGCGTGTTACGATGAGTGTGCGCCAGATGTTTGGTATTTGTTCGTATGGAACCTGATAGAAAACCGAATCCCATCGTTCCCAACATTTTGCAAGCAGGATTGACGGGACGTTGGGAACGCTCCGTGCGAGTGCCACGCACCCGGCGCATGGTGGAAGTGTTCACTTCCTAACCGTTTGCCATGCCGCAAAACAACCCCGATTCCCACAACGTGCCGTGCCGCCATTTGCCAGTTAATCTTGTGCTGGTTGAAAACCGCATCCGATCCTTCATGGAGCATTCCACTCGTTATGCTTTCATGGGCTCGATGCGTCTGGCCCAAGACTGCGGCGTTTCGGATGCCGCCATCTGCCGATTGCTGAGCGGATACGGTAGTCCGTCTTATGCCATGATCGTCCGCCTCACTCAGGCGTTCGAAAAAGAATTCAAGCAAGCTATCGATCCGCGCGATGTGGCCGCTATCGACGGTGCTTTTATTACGTCAACCGTGTGTGAAGTGGTCGGCTGTAAAGGCTGCACGCCGCAGGCCGCTTGGAATGACGACAACACGCTAAAGCCGGAATATGTCCGAACCGCTTCTCAGCCGCGAAAAACATGGCCATGAGTGCCTCACAGAAACAACAGGTGCGTGCCGCATTGCGCGAAACTCTTTACCGGTTGGAATATGCCGCCTTCGAGCAAGTGATGAAACGCCTGCTCTATCAATCCGGCTATCTCTCCGTGCATTTGATCGGCAGAAACCATCAGCCCGGCCATACGCCGTCAGGCGGTCTTGATCTCGCAGCCCGCAGTATGACGGAGTTGACCTCGGTTCTGACCATTGCACAGGTGAAGCAGTATCGCGGTCCGGTGCCTCGCCGCTTCGTTGACGAACTACGCGGCGCGATGCTGCGATTGGGAGCCGAACAGGGTTTGTTGCTGACATTATCCCAGTTTTCTCAGGTTGCCCATATCGCCGCCAAAAGCAAAGTTGCGCCGGTCAAATTGATTGAAGGTGCAGAAATCCTTGACCTGTTGCTTGCTTACCGGATCGGGGTATCGGAGAAAAACGGAGTCTGGGAATTGGATCACGCCTGGCTTGACACGCTGCCGAAAAGGGCTATTGGTACGTACGACAAGACAACCTCTCGAAAAAGTCAGCGAGGACATTCCGCAGGAAAGGAGCGCACACAAGGCCCGCTACCGATTCCAGCAATTTCCGGTGAGGGGCAACCGCAAGAAGCAACCAATCCGTTTAACGCCGAAAGTAGGACGATGACATGGAGCACACACCTTATGGCCGGTCTCAACTCGCTCTGGATTCTCGAAGCATTCCCCGGGGGGCAAGCTTTTTCCAACGAAAATTTCGCTCTTACCGTCGCCGCAGCGGCATTGGGCTCGTTGTTGCCTGACCTCGACGCGGCAGAGAGCAAAATCAAACATCTGCAAATCGGCGGCGTCAAGCCGTTCCTCTTGCCATCCCAACTCATCCATCGCCAGACCGGGCATCGCTCGTTGCTGCATTCGCTCATTGCGCTGGTTTACGTTGCACTTTTCGGCATCGTGCTCGCCGCTTGCCTGGGGACAACGGCCGCACTGGCATTATGGCTGGGGTATGCCACCCATCTGGCAACCGATGCCTGTACCCGTGCCGGGATTCCACTATTGTATCCGCGCATGAAGCGGTTTCATCTGCTACCGAAGCCACTGCGCATTATCACCGGCTCGCAGGCCGAAGACGTGATTTTTGCACTGCTGTCGCTGAACGCCATCGTTTTGTTATTGCGCCATTTGCTAACGCTTTCCGCTTGATGCCCTCTATCCGTTTTAAAATGCCGCCATGTCCCAATCGTCTTTCGCTGCTCCACATCCGGAAAAGCCATTTCTGGTCGAGATCCGACAGGAGCGTCCAGAGCGCAACGGCTCTTTTGTTCCGGCTTCCTCGCTGAAGGTCACTGAATCCTTTCGCACTTCGGGTTTACTGCAGGCTCTCGAACCGGACGACCTCAAAAGCCTGATCTATCTATTGACTTTCCTTACTCCCGAAGGCCATTGCACGGTATCGTCGCCGATTCTGGCTTCCGGCATGCAGCTCTCAACCAATCAGGCCAAGGCCCGCATGCATCGCCTGGCAAAACGGCGATTTATGGAAAACGCCATTATTACCGAAGTCGCTCATCAGAATGGACTGTTCACATACAGCCTGCACCCGCGTTGGATCGCCTACGAGCATCTGGCGGTTTCGCCGCCACATCCTACGTCGCCGCTGCAGGCGGCACCAAGATCGGTGGTGATTGCTCACTCCCGGCAGCAGTATGCCCGGCCACGCGCGGAGGTGGAGCAGATGATTGCCGAGCAGTTGGGACACGATACCACCGAGACGGAAGAAGAGAAGAAACTCCGCATCCGTTTGGAGAATGCGGGATTGAACAGCCAGCAAGCGAAAGATACCATAGCCGCCCATCCCGCCGACGCGATTGCGCAGCAGCTGGATTGGCTGCCGCACCGCAATGCCAAGAACCCTGCTGGTTATCTGTTGGCAGCGATAGAAGGCCGCTATCAGGAGCCGAAGGCGATCCGAAATCAGCGATTCGGACTGGAAGAGAAATACGGAACGGGAGTGATGTTGGAAAACGGCAGGTTGTTTGAAGACGAGCAATTGGACACAGATACAGAGAGAAACGAAGGGCTGCCGGAGAACTCTCTTCCTCAACTGGAAATCGATGATGACGTGCTTTCCTTGCCGGAGGAATGAGTAGCAGTAAGAAGCCAAAATTTTCTCGCACCACGCCTTTCCCCAACCAACTGATTGATGATGTCATGCCGCGTCTCAATGACACGCAGTGGCGTGTATTATGTGTGATCGTACGCCAGACGATGGGTTGGTATGACAGGCATACTGGCAGCCGCAAAGTCCGGGACTGGCTGACACAGAGCCAACTCAAAGCGCGCACCGGTCGCAATGCGCAGGCGTTAGCGGCGGCGATTGACCTGCTGGGTAAACAGGGTTATATCGTAGTGGAAGACGAAAGCGGCAATCCACTGCATTCGCCGCAAAATCGCCGTGCTTATCGTGGGCGGTGTTATTATCGCTTGGCCGATGCTTGGCTACGGCGGGTCGGTTTGCCGGTTTCAGGATTGAGTGATAACAATCTGAAGCAAGCTGCAGGCGTTGCTTTTCAAACGCAAACGCCGAAAACCGAATTCGACGGCAGCGGAAAATCAAACAGGACAAAAGAAAAACAGACAAAAGATACCGAATCGGCGGCTCCGCAATTGCCGTTATCAACCGGTAGATCGGACGAACTACCTTCCGCACAAACGCAGGAGTTCATCGCTTTATTTGCAAAGGCCTCACAAGAATATTGGGGCACAACGGCCGATACCGCACTGACACCACAACAATTAGCAAGTCTGAAACGCCTGCTGGAGACCCATGCCGGGATGGATTGGACACCGCACCTGCAAGCGTTTTTCAGGAGCGACTTTCAATATGTCAAACAGCATGGCTATGCATTGTCCGCATTTGTGAATACGGCCAATGTCCTATTGTTGATGAAACAAGCATCAAGCTCTACTGCGGATCTGCCTTCTGCTTCGTCCAGAAACGCTTGAGGGACTTTGATAATTTTGCTTTATGCTCCGCACTCAGCGGTTTATTGTGCCGACGGCCAACGATCTGCCATGATTTGAGGTCAGAGCGGCGCACCACGGTTCTCCCCAGAATGGTTTGAGATGGGAGACGTCCTGCTTTGATCGCATCATAAACCGCCTGCCGCGAGACTTGCTTGATCTTGACGGCTTCGGACAGAGAGACGAATGCATCGAAATCGTGGGAAGATGGCATGAGAAAGTGTGGTGTGGTTTTCTCCAAATTAGCACGAGTGCGCCCAAAAAACCAGAAAGACAGGCTTAAATATTGTGTGACAAAAACGAGTAAATTATCGTTTTCAACCTGTAAAACGTCACAATAGTTGAAGTACTGCTTGACAGTTTGTAAAGCTGTAGCTACTGTACGGCTGACGATCAGTAACCCGTCTTATGAAAACAGCCGAAGCGATGCAACGCAGCATCACCGCAATTGCGGACAAACACTCCCTCGACCTGAAATCACCCGATTTTTATCTGAGCTTAGAGCAACCCAACTTCATGCCGTTGGTCATTGAGAAAATTGGCGAGCATTTACTCAGCGTGGCGCATTACTACAAGCTGGAAGGCGATCTGCTAGCGGACCCCGACGTGGTTTTCTTCACAGGATACAAGTATTGGGTGCCGGTTCAAATCCGACAAGCTTTGTTCGGCACGATGGATGCTGCCCAGCTTTCGGAAGACGGGGCAGACATCCAATCGTTCAACCCCAAGACCCAGGCCGATTTAGCGGCATTCTGCCGCGATTGGGCCGCCAATATCAAAGCCCAGGATTGGCTCAACGCTAAATCCGTAAAGTAGTCGTATGCCGGTTCAAGCCACACCATCCACAGTACAGCCATTCTGCGTCTCCCATTCCATTCATCAATATCAAAATTCGCCTGTCAAAGCATGGGCAAATGCCCAGACTCAAAACGTAATCGGTATTTCGGTCGATGCACTTCAGGGCTGGATCGAAGAATATTTGAAAGATTGTGAGCTACGCTTACTTTCGCGGGACACTCTGGAAGGCCGAAAGTACTTCTACCGCAATTTTCTTCGGTTCTTGGATCATAAGGATATTACGTATTGCACAGTCATGGACATTCGGAATTTCTTCCACTACTTGGCTAACGGCCATGAGGAACCGGGTGGCCGTTTCGGCAGGGCGCATATGACGAAACCTCTCCGGCCGATCAGCATCCGCGACTATTACAACTCCTTGCGTTTGCTCTTTGAATGGCTGCATGCCCAGGGCATCACGCCGGAATCGCTATTTGCGAAAATTAGCCCTCCTATTGCTAGAACCGGCATCAAGCAACCGCTTTCCCAGGAACAGCTCGATAAGCTGATGACCGCAGCTCGCCGGTCGTCAGACCCGTTACGCAATTGTGCGCTGATCGCCTTTCTGCTCGATACCGGTTGTCGCGCTGGTGAAACGGTTGGAGTGAAGTTGGGCGACGTTGACCTCGCAAATGGACGATGTCGCGTGTTAGGCAAAGGCAACAAATACCGCACCGTTTTCTTCGGCCAACGAACGAGCGAACTCTTGAACGAGTATCTGAATGCAAGTTACGAACGAGGCGGACAGTCGGATGTCTCCTTACCTCTCTTTTACTCCGGGCTGCGTTTACGGATCGACCTTTCCCGCAACATTGAAGTTCAGCCGAACGACTTTGAAACATCAGATGAGGGATTGACCACTGTTTTCCGCGATCCACGCGGCAACTTGCTTGAAATCCCACCGGCAATGACACGCTCAGGCATGCTGCACTTGATGAAGCGTATCGCCAAGAACGCCGGTATTAAGGACGACGTGTGCTTACACGCCTTCCGCCGCACCTTCGCCATTGAAATGCTGCGGAGCGGTGCCCACGTCTTCGGAGTGCAGGCGCTCTTGGGACATACCGACCTCACGCAAACCCGCAAGTATTGCGCAGTCGCACTTTCCGATGCTGAGGCCCAGCATCGGAAATACAGCCCGATGGATCGCCTGCACCCTCAAATTACCGGATAACGACATGAAGTTTTGAGGGGCGACCTCTTAACTTCACAATTTCCAATTTTTCTGATTCTTGCGGCGGCTGAGTGAATCGACCGGTGAATGGCGTAAGTGCTGGTCCTGCAAATCGATCTGGCTCAGCTTTAAGTAGCGCAGACAGATGGTTAAGCTGGTATGGCCTAACAAGCTCATCAGACTGTAAACGTCGCAGCCGTTGCGCAGAAGCTGGATGGCTGCGCTGTGCCGGAATACGTGCGGGCTGACTTTCATGCCTTTTATTCCGGCGGATTTGCCCAGGCGCTCGATCATTTGTTGCAACCCTGAACGCGAGAGCGCTCGGGGTTCTTCGTCTATCGGCGTGTTCTCGTTATGTTTCCTGTTGGGCTTGCTCACGTAAGCGAAAAACACCGGATGATGCGGTTCGCGTTTGGCCTGGCGCATGTAAAGTGCAAGCGCTTTGGCTGTGTCACGCGAGAAATAGACCATGCGGTGTTTGTTGCCTTTGCCCAGGACATACGCATGACGGCTGGACATGTCGAGGTCTTTCATACGCAGATTGCACAGTTCGGATGCGCGGACGCCGGTATCGTAAAGGAACAGAACGATGGCTTCGTTGCGCTTGGGGTTGGGCGTCTTGCGGGCGGCTTTGCGCAGGGCTTCGATTTGCTCCTGGGTGAACGGCTGCACCTGCTCGACGCGCACAATAGGCTTGGGAATCGGATCCAGCGGCGAAATGTCTACCCAGCCTTCTTCCACCATCCAGTTGAAGAAGCAACGCAGGTTGCAATAGTAATCCTTGATGGTAATGGGGCGCAGCGGTTTGTTCTGGTGCGCGATTCCCCAGCGTCCACCCGATTCTTCGTGGCCGCGCTGCAGGTAATACATGAACTGCTTGAGCTCCAGCGTGCCGCAACGCTCGAATTTGCGCTGCCTGAGAAACCACAGCAGGTTCTTGAGCATAACGCGGCGGGTGGCGAGGGTTTCCTGGGAATAACCCCGGTAATCGCCGTCAAGCAGGTAATCCTGCATCAGTCGAGCCGTGGCGGGAACATCGAGTCCCGGCTGCGGCGGGATACGGCGTTTCGGACGGGGTTGGGGCAATGCTGAAACGGCGGGGGAAGATGCGTCAAAATCGGCCGTTTCCGGCTGAAAAGAGCCGTTTTCGGCGGCTTTGGCATTTGTGAAGTTAAGAGGTATTTCCATCCGGCGAGTCCTTGAAAACTGGATTCAGGACTCTTACACCGAAGCCACAGGCCCTTGCTACGTAAGGCCCGGACGGAAACCGTCGGGAAGAAAAATGGAGCTGGGGGGATTCGAACCCCCGACCTCTTGAGTGCGATTCAAGCGCGCTCCCAACTGCGCCACAGCCCCGGGTGCTTACTATAAGCGGATTTTCATGATAACAAAGACGAAGTGAGTAAAACAAGGGCTATTGCAGGAAACGCAGTAATAGCCTTGCGAAAATTTTAGCACGGAGGCTTATATGGATTGGTGCTTGAGAAACGCCAATCCATGCAAGCCGATGACTGCAATAAGAGCAGACAGCATTGCCCAGGTGCCATCGGCAAAAACATTGATGCGATGAGCGTTTTGCCGGGATTCGGCGATAAAAAGCGCTTTCATATCGGCATCGCGAGCAATCAACTCGTCTAACGTGGCGAAGGCACGCTGTAACAAAGCGAAGTCCTACACGGTGAAGTAGCCGAAGAAAAATACGCCGAAAACGCCAAGCAGGACGACTCCCGACAATGCAATTTTCATCGATTTAAAACAGGCACCCGATTTCCGAATTCGGCTTGATACCAAGCCTGGAAGAAAGCATTTTCATCCAGTTCGGTTGTTGCTACCAAGGCTTCGTTGACATCCTGCCCGGCACCGATGCGTTGCATCGTCTCCACTACAGCGCCGGGGCCGAAGGCTTCGTAAAAGAACAACATCAAGCGCCTGGCTTGTGCCTCCACCGCTCCTTCGCGGTCGGTGCCGAGATTAACTCCGCGAAACTGTTCCGGGCCAAGCAAAGTGTTGGTGACCGCTCTTTGCATCAGAGCTTCGGGCAACGCCTGGTTATCGAGTGAAGTGTCGGAAACGGCGATGTTGGCAATCGACATTAGTCCTAATTGCATCCATTCCGGCGCATTACCTCCGTCCTGGGTCAGCGCATTTACCAGTACCTGGGCATGCAAACGTCCGATAATTGCCGGCACCGCTGCTCCCAACTGGGCAAAACGGGGCGGCGGGCCAGGATCGAGTAATACCGGCACCGTAATCTGCGAGACCATGAGAATGCGCTCGCCAATGGCATTGCCCCGGTCGGCCAGAGGGCTAAAAGCGACTTGCCGCGAACCAATTCTTGCAGCCTGTGAATAGGCCGTGTAGTATTGGTCGTTGGGAAAGATCAGAATCTCTTCCGCATCAACACCCCAGCCCAGCAGGTTATCGGCCCGGCCCAGCAAAGCCCCGGCGGGAAGTGCCATGCGCAGGGTTGGGTCTTCTGGAAAGTGACGCAACAGGATTACTTTATTAGGTCCGCCGATGGGAGTGACTAAAGGCGGTTCGACCAAAGCCAGCTCCCCGGCGCGTGTGGCGGCGGAAATCCAGTTTTGGAGTTGAGCGGCTGTTACGCCGGAAATCGTGCTGGCTGCTGTTGCCTGGGCATTGCCGGTGATTGCGAGCGAAGGTGCCGACGTCACGGCATTCCAGTTAGTGACTGCCGCCGCTAACAAACGACCGCGCGTGGGGGAATCGAGTTGGATATTTTGCGACGAGGCAACTCCCCACACCCCCTGCCACAGTAACAACTCGGCCACGTTGGAAGAAATTTCGTTGGCCGATTCCAACGCAGTGCGCGCTGCGGCTAAATCGCCTCGCAGCATTTCCAAACGTGCGCTTAGAATATAGGCCAGGATGCGAAAACGGGCTGCATCTCCACCCTGCGCCGCACTGCCCAGCGCGGCAACTGCCGCATTGGCTTCGGTGGCGTTGAGCATCACACGCTGCACGGTTTCTGGCTGGGCAAGTTCTTCGGGATTGCTAAAAGCAGCCGGTGCCGGTTGGGCAATGGCTTTATTCCATTCAGGAATGAGAGCTGCATAACCCGCATTGCCTGCTGCTACTTGCACAGCTTGTTCGATAAGGGTTGAAGGAAGTGCAACAAACTGTTCAGTTGCATTGCCGCCTGTCGGAGCAGCCGGTCTTGAGCCGGTGATAAAGCTCATCAAATTGCGCATAAACGCAGCACCATCGGCCCGCTGTTGTTCGACCAGGCGCGGAACTACGATTGCCCAGCCCTTGCCAAACGGGGCTATCGCCGAGGCGTATAGTGGTTGCTCATTAAATGCTGCCAGGTCGGTCACTCGCAACAAAGGCGTTGCTGCGGGATGGCTCACCACCAGATGGTCGCCCTGTTCGAGTTGATAGTAAACGGTTTGAACGCCTAATGTCGGCAAGTCTTGTAGTGTCGCGCCATCGGCAGGCAAGGCGTTCGCTGTGGGGGTGGCCGCCGGAGTACCACTCCACAAAAGCGGATGCACGCCAAACGGCAATGCCGCCTTGGCCCGGCCGTAAAGCTGGCCCGCACTGCGAGGATTGCCGATGCGTGCGGCCACGGTTTGGAAACCAAAAAGTTGGGCCGCATCGGTGTGAAGCAGCACGACGCCCCCATCGCGCACCCACCCTGCCAGAGCATTTGCAGCGGCACTGTTGCTTTGCACAGCCGCCAGTGAAGCGCCCAGAGAAACGGCATGTGCCCGGCCTTGTGTGGCTAATCCTTGCAAGGATGCCAGGTTGTTATCACCGACTTCCAGAATTTGCACTGCTGCCACACCGGGGTTAGCGGGCGCTGCTCCCGGGGGAAGAAGCCCGGCATCGCCGGCTTCCTGCGCGCTCACCGATGAATGAGGAGATAAGAATATGCTCATAGCGCAGAGCGCCAGGCAATTGATGGTTTTTACACGACCCTGCTTTATAAAGCGTTGCATTTTAACCTCACACCAATATTCCAAACAACTGAAAATACTATACCGTTAAATGACGACCGATTAATTAAGACACGCGTTTTCTACTTTTGATCCGTCACAACGTAATACATCACGGCACCGCCCTGCGGGGCATTCGAGAAATCACCACGCAACGTTTTCTTCATTTCGTTGGAAGACCAGCGCGGCGGAATCATCTCGTACTGTTTGCCGTTCCACCACGCCATTTGCGCGACATCGCCTGCATCGGAATTGATGGCGGTGTGAATATCGAATTCCTTGCCCAAAGCCAGCCAAAAGCGTTGGACATCTTCGGTCGTCCATCCACCGCTTACCGGCAATTTATGTTCCATAGCGACCGCACTACCCGATTCGATATCCGGCTCTTTGACAACCAACCACCAGAGATAGCGTGAATCGCTCGACCAGGCCAGCGAAACGCGGCAGGTTCTCATATGATCGAAAATTGGAATGTGCCCTGCTTCTTCGGGCGTGGAAGCCACAGGTTGCTTTTTGATTTCATCCCGCGAACGCGGGAATGGCTCCAGGCGGAGCGGTTGCTTATCTTTAACCAGACACTGCACCGAACCCGCCGCATATTCGAACTGTTGCAGTTGAGCGCGGCTGGGAAGGTGAACTACGTCAAATTGCTGACTGTCTCCTTGCTTTTTAATGCCCCAGGCCCAGCGATGGTTGGCCGTATTGAAAAAGACCTTCCCCCGCAACACAATGGGTGAAACATGAAACGTAGTGCCGTTAATATCGCCGGGGGAAGAATGGTAGCCGAAAAAAGCGCCGTTCGAGATAGCAACCACCTGGCGTTGCGGCTGGTCTTTATTAATCAGTTGCACGAAATGTCCCACGCCGCGCTTCCAGTGATGAACGCGATTATCCATGGGATCGCTATCGCTTTCATCGGCATCGACGATAGAAAATTGGAGTTTGGGATTTTGCTTAAAATCAAAGCGCCAGAGCGAGACTAAAGTCGCGTCTTTTTGAGTAGCCTGCCAAACCGTCACTCCCGGCGAAAGAGTTTGCGGAGTAGCCTTCCAATTCCACTGCGAGAATTCAGCTGGTGTTGTCTGCGAAACGCCCGGGCGAAGCGGTAAGCCGGAAAGCCGTGACGAAAGCTGCCACCAGAGAAGAACGCCGGTTGCAACGACAACCAGCACGGCAACGATCCAAAGTTTATTCCCAGAGCCGCCTCCGGTTTTTGTATCTTGCATGATACCTCCCACCCGTTATTTCAGTCTGGATTAGTTTAATTGCGATAAATCAAAACGGTGCACACTACCCGATTCCGTAACGGCGACGATTTGCTGATCGTGCACGACAGCGCCGGTGAAGTTTCCATCGGAACTGGCAAAGCGCCATACCACTTCACCGTTTCTTGCATTCAAGAGGAAGAACACGGAACTGCGATTTAAAACCAGAACGAATTCTTGCCGATCGGCAAAAGAAATTTGCGAAAGCGAGAGAATGGGATGCCCGGAGGCGAACTGCCATCGAATGATACCGTCGCGCGTCGAGAGATAACGAACTACACCATCGCTTCCACCAATTAAAAGCGCGCTATTTGTGTTGACCCGGGTTGTGTCATCAATGCGCGCTGAGGCATGGCTTATCAGGAGAGGCGTCGCACGCACCACGATATCTTCAGGTTCTCCTCGTCCTTGCGAGTGCAGAATGGTTTTCCAGCCCGTAGCTTGTTTTGGATTGTATTTTCCGGTGGTTAAGTTCAAGGCGAAAATTGCGCCGGAGTCGTTGGCAAAGAAAACGCGATTCGCGGCCAGGTCGGGAACAGGAGAAGCAAACTGCACCGATTCCTGCCGCGCATCAGCCGGAAAACGCCAGAGAATTTGGCCGTTGGCCCCATTCAAACACCAAACCCCGCCACGCATGGCGTTATCACCCAGAAGCGGCACCATCACACGCGCCCGCCCATTCGATTCGACGACGGACAAGCCATTACCGATGGGGGCAGGCAGCCGCACACGCCAGAGAAGGCGTCCACTGGCGATTTCTACGGCCATCATCAACCCCGAATCGCTAGCCGCCACGACAATGGGCCGCAACTGCCCCGCCGACTGGCTGATGCGAAAAGCCACCGGTTGCGCACTTAGGGGGCTATCGAAACGGATGCGCCATAATAGTTTTCCACTGCGCCAGGAAAGAGCCGCCAGCACGCCGTCTTCGCCGGGCACGAAAACCTTATCTTCAAAGACCTGGGGAGTGTGCAGAGGAAAGTCACTCCGCCACAATACTCGCTTGGGAGTGGTCGATTGCCCCAAATCAAAACGCACGAGTTGCCCGTTGCGCCCGGCTATCAGGAGGGCATTCTCCTTATCCCGGGGCCAGGTTGCTAAAACCGGCAGGGCATTCACCTGCACCGCAGTTTCATAGGTTACAGCAGCATGGCGAATGGCATCTTGCCGCCAACGATAATAGAGCAGTCCTACGGCAAGCAAGCATAAAAAACCGAGAAGGATAAGAAATTTCTGCGAACTGCGCCGTCTCCGGCTGGCGCGCAAACGATTTGCCGTGCGTGTGCCGTAAATGCCATAAGGGTCCAGAGTAGATTTTACAGGGCGTGCCGGCATGACCTTGGAGACGAGAAAAATTTAATCGGGACTTATAAATTCAGTGGCAGTTTCAATGTCGGCGTCACTTCGGTTTTAGGCACCGAAGGTTTGGGGGACGGCAATGTTCCATCGGCCTCCAACGAAGCAAACAAACGTTGGTGAGCGGTGGGAACGTGCAGGGGTTCGATAATCGCCGGTGCGCCACTGCTTAGCGACTGCGCCGCTGCCTCCAAAACCTGCAATACCCGTGAAGCCTGCCGCCCATCGGTTTCAACACCGTGTGGTGTCTTCGCTTCAGCCGTTGCCGCGACAAAAGCTCTCAAATCGTCGGCCACGCCGTTGACATTCGCAACCGAGATATGCGATGCAATACCGGGCGGTTCGATCCAACGAGCCGCTTCACGCGGTGCATAGGAAACCATACGCCGGCCAGCCTCGCACACCAGGGAACGCCCCTGCGTACCGACAACCTCCAGACGCGGCAATGGCGCATTCCATATATCGGCTGCAGCGAAAATGAGTGTCGCCGTCGCCCCACCAGCCAGGGCAATCCACATTGTCGTGACGCCCTTCGCCTCGCGGGCAAACACTTCCACCGGAGCCGATTGCGCGCATGCCAACAGTAAGTCGATCGCCGCAAAGTTGGAGGAGGAAAATATTTCCGATTTCGCCCCCAGGGAACTATTCCAGCGCAGCGAGAGCGCCGTTACATCGCCCAGTTCTCCGCGATTAATCATGCGGCAAGCAGCGCGGTGGGCGGCGGCATAACGCAGGGGACGTGCCCACCAGGAAGTGATGTCTCGCGCTTCGGCCAGCGAGTAGAGATGGAGAACCAGCTCAAAATCGCCCACCGGCGGCTCATCGAACCACACGCTCTTCACACCGCTATTCGCAGCAACGGTCAACAGTTCTTCAAAATTCCATTCGGCTGCCCGCTCGCAAATCAAGGCATCGAGTGAATTTTCGCGCAGCATGGTTTTCCAATCGGTATAGGTCGCGGCGACGCGGTAATTGCGCGAGAGGCGCTGGGCCTGTTCTTCGTCCTTATCGCAAAGCGCCGTCACTTGTACCTGCGCCTGAGCTTGCCAGCGAATATCGCTTGCCGAAGAGAGACGGCGCGTGCCCCAGGCTCCTTCGTCGGAGGGCTGCAATAAATCAGGACCCAGCAAAACCGGCAAAATTTCCCACTCGACGCCTGCTCCAGCACCTATAATTCCAATACGAACATTACGCATGAGGTTTGAGATATGAAATACTCACGGCAACTTGGCGAAGAAATTGCCCGGTGAGCCGACCAGTTTATCATGCATCTGCCAGGCAGTTCGGTTTGATAAAATTGAACCTCTATGTTTTTTTAAACGTCTGCCGCTCGTTGATAAGGCACGACATATATTCTCACGAACGTTATCCGTGAATTGGAGTTAAGGAGAGAAATGAAACAGCATTACAATACAAAGAAGTGGAAACGCAGCATTGGCGCAATCGCTGTTTGCAGCAGCACCCTGCTCGCAGCATTTCCGGCAATGGCACAAGACATTAGTGTTTTTGTGGATGGAAATACCGTGAATTTCGGAGGAGTCGCTCCGGAATCGAAAGGTGGCCGCCTGTTGGTGCCGTTGCGCGGCGTTTTTGAAGCACTGGGTGCCGTAGTCGATTACGACGTTTCCACACGCACCATCGACGCCCTGCGTGGCAACACTCGCTTAAAGCTCACCCTCGGCTCCACCCTCGCCTTTGTCAACGGCCAGCAAGTCGTTCTCGAAACTCCTGCCGAGACTTCATTGGGACGCACCATGGTCCCTCTCCGTTTTGTTGGCGAAGCTTTCGGCGCCAACGTCGCCTGGAACGCCCAGACTCGTTCGGTGGTAATTACTTCGCCCGCGACTATTCCTTTGCCCCAGCCGCAACCCCAACCACAGCCACAGCCCAATCCTCCCGAGGAAATTCCGGAGGAAAACATAGTGCAGGGAACGGTTGTGAGCGTGAGCGACGGCCAACCCGGACGTATCACAGTACGCACTAACAATATCGAGCAAACCTACGAAGTGCAGCGCAATGCACAATATGAGCGCCGCCCGTTGTTGAATCGCTCGACGCTCGATAATCCCGTTTACGGCACCATTCTTCCCATTGCCGCAAGCGACCTGCGCTCGGGCGAACCGGTGCAGCTAACCCTGAACCGCCGCAACCGCGTCGTCCGTGTAACTGCGACTCCCAGCGTTACCGTAGCGAAAGTTCTTTCCACAAACGGAAATCGTATTACGCTCGATGATGGACGCAATCAGCCGATGGTAATCGGACAGAATCTGCGCTATATCAATCCCCAGGGACAGACCGCAGACACTGCCAACTTACGCCCCGGCGATGAAATCGTTCTCTTTGTCTCCCCGGAAACACGTCGTGTCTACCAGGTTTCGGCCTATCGCAACGACCTGAATTCGGCGCTGGGCCGCGATGTCGAAGACGATTATTTACCCCCCGTCACCGACGACCAGGGACCGGCAGAAGGACGTCCGCAAATTGATCTGGTGACTTTTACCACCAATAACCCCAATGGCGTTGTCGCCAAAATCGGCGACGTCGTGACCGTCAATGTTCGCGGCACAGCCGGATTGCGCGGTAGCTTCGACCTCTCCGGCCGGGCCATCAACCTGCCGTTACGCGAACGCCCACAGCGTCCGGGCCATTATTTCGGTTCCTACACCGTGCGCCAGGGCGATGATGTCGCCAATGGCCGCGTCACGGTGCGCTTAATCGCCGCGAACGGCGATGAACTGACCCAGCAATCGCTCGATACCATCAGCATCGATACTGAAGCGCCGATGGTTATCGGCAACCGCCCCCTCACCGGGTCTACCATCAACAACGCTCGCCCCAACATCGTGATTTATGCCGAGGAGTTGGGCAGCGGCCTCGCCCCTTCCACGATCAGCATCACCAACGGCGGCGAAACCTTTGAAGTTCCGGCTACAGCCGAGCAGACTCGCTCGGTGAGCGCCATTCCTCAGCGCGACCTCTCGGGCCGTGTCGATGTGCGTGCCGAAATCCGCGATGAAGCCGGTAACAGCACGACCCATGAATTCTCCTTCACGGTGCGCAACCGTGGCGGTGGCGGCGGTGGCAATGACGGCACAGGCGCCATCGAATCGATCTTCCACAACGCCAATCGTGTGTTGGAACCGGGGGAACGATTGACGGTGGACATGATCGCCGAATCCGGCGGCCGTGCTTCTTTCGACCTGTTGGATCAAAATAATCGCATCGTTGCGCGTGATGTGGCCATGACCGAAGTGCAGCGCGAACGTGGACGCTATCGCGGCGAGTATGTCGTAGAAGGCCGCGAGGCCGGACAATTGCGCGTCGTCGGACGTTTCCGTGATAACGCGGGCCGCACCACCACTTCCGAAGCAACCACACCGGTTGATATTGTCGGTGGAGCTACAGCACAGACCGCCCCCACCATCAATACTCCTCGCGAAGGTGATACGGTTGGCCGCGAAATCACCATTCGCGGACGTGGCGTTGCCGGTAGCACTGTCAACGTCGTGGTGCGCGCCCAGGGCACTCAGTACTATGTGTTGCCGTACAATCAGGAAATCACCACTCCGACGATTCGTGTAAGAAACAACGGCACCTGGGAAACGGCAGCCATTACCCTGCCCAACCCTCGCGGTATTTCCGGTTTACGTTTCGTGATCAGCGCCATACAAATCGATAGCGCCGGTCGTGAATCGGAAGAAGCAACCATTACCGTTCGCCCGCAATAAGCACTGTCGTTCTCACAAAAGGAGGGGTGCCGATAACGGCACCCCTCCTTTTTTTCGCATAAACCGCTAAACTTCCCGCGCTATGAATGATTCCGTCACTCCCGTCCGCGTGCGTATGGCACCCTCCCCGACCGGTTTTTTCCATGTCGGTTCAGCCCGCACAGCTCTGTTCAACTATCTGTTTGCCCGCCATAACAACGGCACTTTTGTCTTGCGTATCGAAGATACCGACATCACCCGTAACGACGCTACCTACGAACAAGTCATCTACGATGCCATGGCCTGGCTGGGCCTGAGCGCCGATGAAGGCCCCAAGCAGGGCGGCGAATACGGCCCTTATCGCCAGAGCGAGCGTTTCGATATCTATCGTCAGTATGCCCGGCAGTTGGTCGAGAGCGGTAAAGCTTACCTCGCCTATGAAACCGGTGACGAACTGGCAGCGATGAAAGCCGATCAGGCCGCTAAGAAGCTGCCGCCACGCTATAATGGAGCACATCGCGACCTCACTGCCGAGCAACGCGCTGCTTTTGAAGCCGAGGGCCGCAAGCCGGTCGTGCGTCTGCGCATCCCCGAAGGTGAAACCGCCTGGAAAGATCTCGTATATGGCGACACCAAATGGCGCAACACCGAAATCGATGATTTCGTCATTATGAAAAGCGATACTACGGCAACCTATAACTTCGCCTGTGCTATCGACGATGGCTTGATGAAGATTTCCCACGTCATTCGTGGCGAAGATGGCCTTTCCAACACTCCACGCCAAATTCTCATTTACCAGGCGCTGGGCTTTCCCGTGCCGCATTTCGCTCACTTGCCGTTTCTCCTCGGCAACGACCGCAAGAAGCTCTCCAAGCGTCACGGCGCGGTCAACCTGTTGGAGTTTGGCGAGCAGGACATCTTGCCCGACGCGATGTTCAACTACCTGGCCTTCCTGGGTTGGAATCCCAAAGGCGGCGAAACGCAAGAGTTTTTCACCCGCGAAGAACTGATTAGCATTTTCAAGCTGGAAAACGTCAACAAAGCGGCGGCGATTTTCGATACCGATAAATTGCAGTTCATGAATGTGCAATATCTCAAGAACATGCCGATTCCACAGTTCCTTGAGTTGGCCAAACCCTACCTGCAGGATGTATGGAGCGATATCGAAGCTCAGCCGGAATATGCGGCGCTTGCCATTGAACTCGGTCGCGAACGGATTCGTAAACTGGAAGACATCGCAGAAGGTGTCAAATATTTCTTTAGCGACGACTATTCGGTTGATCCCAAGGGGTTGGAAAAGCACGGCACTCCCGAAGCCAAGGCGTTACTGGGCGAGCTGCATACCCGCTTCAGCGCCCTGCCCGAGTGGAATCACGATGCTATTGAAAACGCTATCCGCACACTGGCTGAAGAGAAAGAGCTTAAGCCTGCAGCGTTTATTCATCCTTCGCGTGTTGCGGTGTCAGGTAAAACTGTGGGGCCTTCACTCTTTGAATTGCACGAAGCATTAGGACGCGAACGTGTCCTTGGCCGTATTGAGAAATTTATCGCCACAAGCTAATTGTAAAAAAGCGTGAGCAACAAAATTGTTGCTCACGCTTTTCTTACTGTAAGGTTGCCGGAGTTTGCTTTACTAATACCGCAAAATGATCGGAAGGAATGCGGACATCGTAAAAATGTTTTCCCTTCTCAACAATCTCTTCAACGGATGGAGCTGTCACTCGATTCCCGTTTCCATCTATCACATAGACCTCCGCCGCTTCACCATTCGGCCAACTGAAACGGCCTGAGCGCGTAGTCTGTATACGTTCCGTTCCCAAGACCATGCCTTCACGCAGTTCAACGGGTGTAATAGGATACATGATTGAAACGAACGGCCAACTCGGAGGCTTCTTCGCTTCATATTGTGTATCTGCATAGTACACAGCACCGTACTCCAACATCGCACGAATTTGGCGCGCAGTATCGGCCTGTCCTGTTTCAGCAATATGATTACCGAGTCCAATCGGACTGCCGAAATGCGTATTAATAAGTGCTGAATAGCTTTGAGTTTCAACAAAACGCACAATTTTTTCATTCAGCATGGTGCGAGTTACCGCTTGGGTATTCGCGATTAAAGACTTTTCATGCTGCTTTAAATATCGAATTATATCCAATTGCAATGGCTGCATTGCAAGTGTGACATTAACACGTTTCTTGATAACATCATGCGATTGCATATCGATTGCAACGGTGTGGTTATCCCACGCGCCAAAATCAGTATCCTTCAACATGCTCCAATTCATTTCATCCCAATATAAGCCATCCGTTTCCATATCATTTATTGCAGTGTGAACATAACCCCATAATGCTTTGCCATAGCTGTTTGCTCGCGTTGGCAAATACAACGGCATTCGGTTTTTATCTGGGTAACTGAGTTGTTCACCGTCCTCATTCAGTAAGCGAGAATCAGCATATTTAATTTCGCTATTCGGCTCCGATGAAATCTGTGCGTGAAAATAGGGTAATATCAGGACATCTGGCCGCAATGAATGAAGTTTCTGGGCCCATTCGCGCTCGTTTGCTACCCATTGCGGCACAGACAGAATAGCGGTGCCGTGCGCGTACTTGTGCGGCGGTTCAGGGAAACGAGCAATACCGCTAACTAGTACCTTCAAACCTCTGTTCTGCACCCAATCGGCGTACCATCGAGCTGGCCTCGAAGAGTCTTGAACCGGTAAGGACGCATCGAAACGTGGAACAAAAGCCAAGGGCCCGGGTATAGTAAAATTACTTCCCCAATTGTGCCGCACGGCATTTACAAAATCCCAGTAATCACCCGGGGCATCATGCTTGCGAGGGGTTGGATAAATATTCCATTCCAAAGTCACCGAAGCTCCCGGTGCAAGCCCCAGTTGCTCATCGGCTAAACCCATGCCGTAACTATCGTTATAACTCTTGATATGCACGCGAAAAACATCATCTTCGGCAATTAGACCTACCCCCAATTCCTGCCACTGCGCAAAAACTGATGGATGCTCGGGGATATTCATTGCGGTGGGAATGTTTGATCTGGCCATACGCCCACCCACTAATAAATTTGTGGGTGCAGATGGATATTTCAAATGGTGGCGAACAATGATACCTGTTAATTCTTGGCTATCGTTGGTTAATGTATCGGCAATATGAGTGTGGTCATCTAAGACTTTAACTTCGCGCCGGATAGAATAGGAACCCGCTTTCCAATGAGTAGAAGCACTCTGCCCGTTTAATAATTTGTGGGTCTTTCCTGCCCCTCTCGTCTCTAGCCACTTTCCCTGCGGCAAACTGGTTCGGGTAGAAACCTCAAATTCCTTTCCTGCTGCTGTTAACGTAAGCCCACCATCATCGGACAGAATAACTTCCAATGGAATATTGCGTTTTTTGCTACGGGCTTCAAAAGCCATCAATGGGCCTGTCGGCGCAGGTATCACTATATCGCTAGGCGGCGGTGCTATAGCTTTGCCGACCTCAAAGCGGACGTTACGCAAAATCAATGTTGTTGGAGTGGGAAGAACTTTCAGGTGATATATTTTTAAAGTATTCTCTCCTGGCTTAACAACATTGGTTATATCCCACACAAAATGATATGGATCGGCATCAGGAGCAGCCATCAAATCGTCTTTCTTAATAATTGCATCTTCAAAATTAGGAGAATAAAGAATACGCCAACGATCGTCATTAGTCCAGGTTAAATCTAACCCGCTCGTTACTTTGAAGCGATTACGTTTATTTAGCAGTTGTTCCTTTGTAAGAAAATGACCATTCACAGCGACGCGCAACCAGGGGTTGGAGCCAGCCAAACTCGGCCAATCTACACGTGCATCTAAATTTAACCGCACCTGGTGTTCTACTGAAAACGGCGGCACGCGGAATTTCCATTCTTGTTCTGCCGGTGCCTGCAACTGATCCGTGTCAAAAATCGTTTGTGACGTTATATCGGTAGTGGCAAATGTTGCGGTTGTAGAGAAAAGTGTCAAAAGCAAGACAAATACTTTTAGCATAGGCTATCCTTTCGATAAAAGTTCAATTAAGTGTCCGTAGAAAAGTGGGGCAGATAAATTAGTGAATAGTGAAGCGAATATCCTCTTGGGTAGAGGTGAATAACACGCTGTTTCTTGCCAACCATTTCACATGTCCGTCCGCAAATATATAGTTCTCGCCTTCCAGATGTCGACCTTTTCCTACGGCCAAACCGGGGCGGTTGGCACTTCTCGTGTCGGGAATAGAATACATATTGATGCCGGAATATCCCGGTTCCATCTCCCAGAGTAAGAAGACTTCAGACACAGAAGAAATCGCTGCCAGGCTTTTTGGAATTCCGGTAGAGCTTGAGGGCCCGCCACCGGCAATGTTGGTGCTATAGAAATAATCTATCCTGTCATTGCCAAGAAAACCTTCACCGGGAGTAATCGCTGCAGACTTGGATTCGCTTGGGCAAACCCAAATCTGCTTCCCCTTAATATATGGTTGAACTTCCATATAATAGATGATGGTATAAGATGAGTTGAAGTTGAAGGGAAACTTCTCATCGTAATCTTGTGTGTATTGCATAAACCCCAACGCAATTTGTTTCATATTACTCAAACAGCTACTCCGCCTGGCATTTTCCCTGGCCCTGGCAAATGCAGGAAAAAGTATGGCTGCCAATATTGATATTATAGCTATAACTACTAATAGTTCTATTAGAGTAAATGCTTTCCGTTTCATTTTTTCGGCTCCCTAACCTATTTTTTCGGATATTTCGGAAGAGTATTTTTACGAGATATCTATTGTAAATATGCCCGATATTTTGCGACTCTAAACACCTGTATTGTCCCAGAGGCTATGAAATCGTATCAATCTCCAGCAGACGTGTTTTTCGGCGATATTCCATTGGTGTGCAACCCATGCGGGAACGAAAAAGCGATTGAAAATGTGTGGAGGAAAAAAACCGAGGGTATTTGTGATGGCGGTAAAGGTATACTCCGTTTCGGACAGCATATGACAGGCACGTTCAATGCGATAGCGAGTGAGCAATTCCACAAAAGTGACCCCCATTTCCTGCCGCATACGGCGTGCGAACTGTGAACGCGACATAAGCATATCTGCAGCCACATTATTTAATCGTAATTGTTTATGGCAGTTGGCTTCTAAATATTGATGAACTTGTTCCGGGAAACTCCCCACATGCAAAGGAACAGGCGCGTTTTTTTGGGGGCCAGGATGCGTATAATTACCCGCTTCGATCTCGCGGGCTAGTATGGCAAAAAAAGCTGCGATAAAACTGTTCGCTACCGTTGCCAAATCAGACTTGTCTTCCATAGCCTCATGCGCTAACGAACGGAGAGTTTGCGCTGCGGTGAGGCTGGGAATGACGTAGTGATCTTCGGCTTCACTAATGTGGTGTTCATTCACGCTACGCGAATACCAGAAATGCACCCCATGTGTATAAACGTAAGCTTGAAGTAACACACAAGATCCCTGGCGCCGCCGTTCTCCTTGCAAATTGGGAGCTTTGTTCTGATGCGGGACCAAGGGTGGAACCAGGAAAAACGTCTTGGACGGGCAATGAGCGCAATAGTCCCCCAACAGATAATCAGCGATGCCGCTGACAATGCACACCAGCTTAGGAAAAGCAATTTCCTGTAAATTGTCATCTGGCCAATCCGCAACAAAGTAACGCCGGTTGCTGTAATTACGCTGATTTTTAACGACCACTCGCCGGCCCACCAATTTCCGACGCGAGAGTGTGACGTGCTCCGGCAACTCAACCGAGCGCGCTTTTTCGTGTGCCACGAAAAAGTTACTCTGCGCATCAGACATGGCCCAGGGAATAACCTGAGAACGTAAAAGATGTATCAGCTTATCGGGCGGAATCGTCTGCATAAAAGCACGGTATAGGTTTTGTAATTTTTCAGCAAAAATGACCGGGCTATTATTGCATTACGAGTCATATATATTTTAGAGTAATTGGAACTTTTCGTAAGCTTCATTCCATTGTACTTTAGAAGTTGCATTGGGTATGTAGGTTTCCACTTCAAACGAGTTGCGCACCACTGCACGCGCTTCATCCAGACTCGCCAGGCTGCCCTGTGCCAGGAGTTGAACCAGAATGTTGCCGATTGCAGTCGCTTCTACCGGGCCGCACACCACCGGGCGGCCGATAGCATCGGCGGTAAACTGTGCCAGTAATTTATTTTGCGTACCGCCGCCCACAATATTCAAGACTTCGAGTTTCCGACCCGTCAACTCTTCCAGCTTTTCCAGCGTCCAACGATATTTCAACGCCAGGCTTTCCAGGCAGCAACGCACGTATTCGCCTTCATTTTGCGGTGCGGCCTGGTTATTACGCGCCGCGTATTCGCTAATAGCTTCGGGCATGGAGAGTGGAGCGACAAAACCGGCATCGTCGGGTTCTATCAGTGCGCCAAAGGGCCTGGCATTGGTCGCCATTTCAGTCAGTTGCGCGTAAGAAAACTCGCGCCCTGCCCTTATCCAGGCCCGGCGGCACTCCTGAACCAGCCACAACCCGGCGATGTTCTTGAGATAGCGAATCTTGCCGCCCACGCCACCTTCGTTAGTGAAATTCAATTCGGCGGTGCGATCGTTGATGAGAGGCTCGTCTAACTCCACTCCCATCAGGCTCCAGGTGCCGCTGGAAAGGTAAGCGGCTTGTCTGCCATCGAAAGGGACGGCTGCAATGGCAGAAGCCGTGTCGTGCCCGCCAACCGCAAAAACGGGCGTTTGGGCATCCAGCTTTAAACGCTCGGCCAGGTCGGCGCGTATCGCTCCTAATTCCGTTCCTGGCATCACCACTTCCGGGAGTATCTGCCGGGGAAGGCCAAGCCCGGTTAACAACTCCCCTGCCCAATCGCGGGTGACGGCATCCAGCATCTGTGTGGTCGAGGCGATAGAGTATTCAGCGGCTTTGCGGCCCGTGAGCCAGAAGTTCAGCAGGTCGGGGGTGAGTAGCAGTGTGCCGGCAATATCTAATTGCGGCGAATTCGCCTGCTTGAGAGCGAAGAGTTGATAGAGCGTATTAAAGGGAAGCAGAGCCAAGCCGGTGCGTTCAAAAATTTCATCGCGCGATACGATAGTAGTAGCTTGCTCTAACGCGTCTTTATGACGAACATCCCGATAATGCACCGGATTGCCGATTAACGCATCGTTGGCGTCGAGTAATCCAAAATCCACGCCCCAGGTATCGACCCCGATACCGGCCAATTCCGGCCCGTGATGCAAGGCAATTTTACCCAGCCCTTCCTGAATATCGTTCCAGAGACGCAAAATATCCCAGTGCAACGTCCCCGCAGCCCGCACCGGCGTGTTGGAAAAACGATGAACCTCTTCCAATCGCAGACGCGATCCATCGAAAAATCCCAGGACAACGCGTCCTGATTCTGCACCCAGATCGACGGCAGCAAACTTTAATTCAGACATAGGATAAGAAGGTCAAAATAGAGATAGCGATTGCGAAAAGGCCCATTTAGAGCTATAATCATACAGCAATTTTCGTGTTACGAAAATCTTTCCCCAAACGGAGTACTACACACATGTCAGTCGATAATATCACCGAACTCAAAAAGCGCATCCCCGGCGGCAAATATGCCCTGACCCGCGCTGTTGCCGAACGTGCCAAACAGTTGCAAAACGGTGCCCTGCCGTTGGTGGAAGTAAAAATCGCCAATCCCATCACTGTTGCTATTGACGAAGTTCTGCAAGACAAAGTCACTTTTGAATTCAAATCGCAAGCCGAGGTCGAAGCTGAAAAAGCAGCACAAGTCGCCAGCGCTGCAGAGGTTCAAGCCGAAGACAGCAGCAATGCTGAAACTCAAGCTGCCTAACGTTGTCGAAATACAGAAGTTAAATGGCTGAATAGAAATAAAAAGCGGGCGGGCAAAATTTGTTCTCGCCCGCTTTTCATTTCATTCTTTCCATCTTTTTCTCAAATCATTTAGGACAACGCCCATGCCTTTTTCCCCGCAATGTAAGTCTCCTCGTGGCTTCACACTTATTGAACTTCTTGTCGTCATAGCCATCATATCGATCCTGGCATCGATGCTGTTCCCGGCATTTTCGAGGGCGAGGGAAAGCGCGCGTAAAGTGGTCTGTGTCTCCAATTTGAAACAAGTTGGCCTGGGCATCATGATGTACAAGCAGGATTACGACGAGATGTTCCCCACTGGACATCCCTGCTGGGCTTCCACGCAGGCTACTTTACCGCCGGGAGAGTTCCTGATCGATGTGGTTAATCCCTATATCAAGAGCACTCAAGTGTGGGATTGTCCTTCCTGGAAAGGCATGGTAAGTGGTGCCTTTAACGGCAGTTACAATTTCCTGACCAATGACGGGGGCGATGGCACGGATGTGCCAACCGACAATAATGTTATTGGCATACCGGGTATCTTATTGCCACGTTCCGATGCTGCGTTAGGACAACCGACCCTGTATCCATTACTGTTTTGTGGAATTGCCCCCCAACAACTCGAATCAAGTCTCGTTGTTCATTCAGGCGTTAAGGATGCACAATGGCGCAACAACGAAGGCATTGGCGGCACGAATATTCTCTACGGCGATGGGCACGCTAAATACCGCACCTTTTCACGGAGCGGCTGGAACGAAATTTACAGAACGCAACCTTAATCAAAGTTATGCAACCTGATGCCTGGCTTCAGATAATACTCCGCATGTTGCCCGCGATCATTGTGATCGTGCTGGGCTTCGTCGCTGCGACCGATAAAAAAACGCGTCTGCAATGGAATAACGTGCTGTATCAGATCGGCAGTATTCGTCCCGACCAACGCGAAGATTTGAAAGTCGGCAGCGGCGTTAAATGGCCTTTTTTCGTCGTTGCCCTTTTCCTCCTCATCTGGCCGATTCAATATTATCGTCTGGCAACCCGTACCTTTGAAGTGAAGTCGGATATCTACTCCACCGCACGTAAACCGGCAACGATTTACGATCGCAAACCTGACAATGCTCCGGCAGCGAATACACTCTCAAGCGAGGGGGCAGCAGGAACTCCGGCACAGCCAGCCACCCATCCCGGGGTAGCAGCGCCGCCGGATACCGCCGCTTCGCCTGGAACAAATTCAGCCAGCGGCCGGAATATTTACGGCCAACCGCGTTAATTGAATGGGAACTGTAGGTATTCCGTCGCGGTTTTTTGCAGGTTGGCAAGGGAAAGGTCTTGCATAAACGGCACTTGACCGTTAATTTCCAGCCCACTAATTTCCGCAATAAGAGCCGGGCTGGTTTGCACTGCCACATCGCTTTCATCCACTTCGACTGAATCGCAAAACACCAAACCGGCAATAGCGATATTACGCGCGCGCAAAGCTTCGATCGTCAATAAGGTATGATTGATGGTGCCCAGAATGCGCCTCGCCACCAAAACCACCGGCAAGCCGGATTCAACGGCCCAATCGGCGTTGTTGAGCATATGGCCATTGCGCTGGGCAATGGGGGCAAACAAGCCCCCTACCCCTTCCACCACAACACACTCGTGGCGGGCTTGAAGTTGCGCCAGGGTATCTTGTGCGATCTGCCAGTAATCGCGCTGATCTCCCGCCCGCCGGGCTGCAGTTAATGGCGTCAGTGCTTCGCTCCAACGCACGGGGTTAACCTGCGCCAGTTCGTCGGTAGACGCAGTTACTCGTTTTAACCACTGTCCGTCGTCCTCTTCACCGCTGTTGTTCACTTCACCGTCCATCTGGCAGCCGGAAGCGAAGGGTTTCATCACGCCAACATCAATGCCTTTGGTCTGGAGATGCAATGTTAAGAGTGCCGTGACAACAGTTTTACCGACACCGGTATCGGTGCCGACGACAAAATATCCTGGCGAAGTGGGTTTCGTTTGTTGATTGGTCATACACATTCGGCAAAGGCCGTAAGGATTCGGGTCAGGTCTTTTTCGTTTAATTCGCCGTTGGCGGTCACGCGCAACCGGCTGGAATTTTGCGGGACAGTCGGTGGCCTGATCGCCGGGCACCAAATTCCACGCTCCAATAGCTTTTCGCTTAACAGCAGGGCTTCCTGGGCCTCGCCCACGATAATCGGCAATATTGGGGAAGGCTGTTCGCGCACGGCAAACCCCAATGTTTCAAGCTCTTCCGCGAGGTGGCTCTTAACCGCCTGCAAGCGCCGCAGACGATGCGGTTCGCGCTCTATGATGGATAGGCTCGCCAGCGCAGCACCGCATGCCGCCGGGGCCAAACCCGTCGTGTAGATAAAAGGCCGCGCCGCATTGACCAACCATTCGATGAGGCTTTTATCACCAACCACAAAACCGCCCTGGGAGCCAAGCGCTTTGGAAAGCGTGCCGATTTGCACCAGGGAAGAAAAATGAGGAAGGAGCGACGAATATTCAACAGCTCCGCGCCCTGATTCGCCCAGCACACCCGTGCCATGAGCGTCGTCGAGAATGAGAAGCGCGCCAAAAGCATTCGCCAACTTCAACAGTTCCGGGATCGGTGCCAAATCACCATCCATCGAAAAAACCGCATCCGAGACGATGAGCTGTGAGGTGCCGGAATTCTTTTGCAGCAGCTCCGCTAACTTTTCGATACTATCGTAAAAACGAACAGTGGTGCCGTGCGCGCGCGCCAGGAAACAAGCATCAATGAGGGAAGCATGATTCCGCTTGTCGCAGAAAATCGTGTCGCCGCTGCGTGATAAGGCCGTAATGACAGCCAGATTGGCATGATAGCCGGAAGGAAACAGCAAAGCAGCTTCGCTTTTCTTGAAAGCCGCCAGCTTCGCTTCAAGCTCGGCATGAATTTCAAAATGCCCGGCCACCAGCCGCGAGGCTCGCGCCCCAGCCCCATACCGGGTAGTGGCACGGCATGCCGCCTCAATAACTTCGGGATGGCGAGCTAATCCCAGATAATCGTTGGACGATAAATCAAGAACATCGGGAGGGAGCATCTTCAATGCGCGATGCAGGCCCGCTTCGCGCCGCTTTTGCAACTCGTCACGCCACCATTCGTTCATTGCTTTGCAATTTCAGTTGTTATACCAATCCCACAAACTAACATCGTACTTCCGATGACGTCCTGCCGGTCTCATAGCACGCAAAGCCTTCGGCTGCGCTAACTTCGTCGCGATTTTTTCTTGAATTAACCACAGATGAACACAGATAAACACAGATGGGAACGACAGAACTGAGGCTCTTCACTCTACCAGACCTTTCCTAAGATCTAAGATCCAAGCCCTAAGATCTAAAAAAATCTGTGGCTAATTGCTTTATTCGGCAGGCGGATGCCACTCGGGAATCTGGTCTTCCGGCACAGCGCCGTAGAGTGCGGCTTCATGGCCGCCACGGAGCGCCCAACCGGGTTCGCCATAACTCCAATGCCACCACTCACCGGGGAAGTTGGTTAAACCGGCACGAGTCAATACATCAATCAACAAATCGCGATTGCGGCGGGCTTCGTCCGTGAGGCCGGGGATATACGTCGGGGCCGAAGTCCAGCCCATTTCAAACGGCGAGATCATGTCGAGCCGTTCGTCGTTTTCTGTGATAATCACCAAATCGACAGCGCCACCAGTGGTGTGTGGCGGCGGCGTATCCCAAATCGGCGGGGCGGAAAAGACGTTAAGATAGCGAATCAAAAACTCTTCGTCCCAGTGGGGATGCTGCTGGCGCAACTCTTCGCCCGCCTTTTCATACATCAGTTTCTGAATCTCGAACGGACGAAAAACACCGATGATTTGCAGAAAATGGCCAGACGGCAGGTAGCTTTGTGCCGCCTTGAGCATTTCGGCCAAAGTTACGCGGGCCAGGCCGGAACGCGGGAAATCCCAGCGCGGGCTTTGGTGCGCCCATTTGAGTTCCGGGCAAACTTCGAACAAATCTACTAAAGGTTCACCATTATCGCGCGTTGGAATTTTTACCAACTCGGAAACCGGCTCGCCAAAATCGTCGATGAGCGGAAGTTCCGGCTCATCAACGACGTGCTCCATCGCCAGCACCGTTTCGTCGGGCTGGCCTTCAACCGCTGCGTCAACAGCTTCATCGTCTTCCCGTAGATTTTCGTCCCGGGTTACAGCTTTGGTCACAGGGTCACCATCCGCAGATAGAAGAGTGCGACCAGGGCAAGGCTGGCAATGGTGGTCCAGACTTCTTTATTGCCCATGAAATCGGCACTGTTGCCAAAATACAAATCCTTGTTCCACGGACGCGGATTCATGACGTAAGGAGTCAGGCGGGGGAAAAGTGAAGGAACGTTCTTCTTCCAAACTTCGTAATCCGGACCAAACAATTTCTTCAGGCGTCCGCCCTCACGCTCTTCCTTGCGCGGCATGTAGTAAGCAAAAAACACAATCAAAGCCACGATTACGACACAGCAAACGATGATATTGCGTGGCTCGCGCAAATCGCCAGCGATACCGGCCAGGAACGCAAAACCGATGAGGATCAGAAAACGTCCCAGATAAAACGGGTTCCGAGTAAATTGATAAGGACCGGAAGTCGTGAGTCGCTGGTCACGAGTCAGGTGTCCACCAGCCCAAACCCGAATCAGGGTTCCCACTACGACAAAAACAGCACCAACGATGAAGCCGATCGGTGTTGGCCTTGAAATATACAGCATCAAACCGATCATCGCAAAAACAGCGACCAGTTTGAGCTGTTCGATAAACGGCTTACCGAAAAAACCCTTGCCGCCTCCTGATTGTTCTGGAGTGGGAGAAGGCGTATCGGACGGGTTAGAGGTAGGACTGGAGTTCATGGTGAGTAGTATGCGACAAGTACCTGAGTAGATTAAGTAGCCTGGTTGGCCTGAGCGCGATCGCGCTTTTTTTGTTTATGTTCTTCGAATTTAGCTTTAGCGTGCGCGATTTCTTCTTCGCTTCGACCCGGCGCTACATCTTCCAGCCTCTGAAGGATTTTATTGCGCTTCTTTTCGCGCTCAAGAATGGTCTGCTCGTCAAGGCCGCGCATCCGCTCTCCCAAACGCTTGAAGTTCTTGACGAAACGGTAGACACGTGAACCGCCGTTCGCCAGCAAATCGTATTGTTTGGGAGTAATATCGGTCGGTGCCGATAAAATCTTGATTTTTGCAACCGCACGTTCATCCAAAGCGCGCCATTCGTCAAAGGTGACCGATTTCGGTCCACGATGCTGCTTGCCAAACGTGCTGGCCGTAGCCCAGTCGATGAGCATGATTTCATCGTTTTCATCGACCAGAACGTTATAGCTGTGGAGGTCGCCATGCGTGATGCCAAGCTCATGGATATGCGCTACCAGCGATTCCACTTTCTCGACCACGCCTTCGGGCACTTCCCACCAGCGGAAAGAATCCAAAGTCCGCCCGGGAAAAAATTCCATCACGATGGTATCGCTGTCGGGCTTGGCTACCGGCGCAGGCACTCCTGCCACCTCGCGGAGGGCACACAAGGCATTCCATTCACGGCGCAGGAGATAGCGCCCTGCTAAAACGCGAAACCATAACGGCCGGTTTTTGAGTTCCTTGATGACTACTCGCCGGCCCGACTGCGGAGGCCACTCGGCAATCGACACATCGGCTTTGCTCCAGTTGCGCGCTTTATGAATCGACTCGCGCTCCAAACCCTGCAATTTACGCCGCGTCAGGCGAGGCGTTTTGGAGGTTGGGGCTTGAATTGTCTGTGCGGGTGAAGTCATAAAACGGCAACCAGCAAATGGAAGATAAACGACAATTTAACGGAAAGAAAGCGGCATCATTTCGGATGAACCCAGCACGCCGTAGATACCACGTTCGCGCAGCCACTGGGCGCGCTTGAGGTAACCCAGAGCCGGGCCGCATACGTTGGCCGCCATTGAGGTCTGGTCGCCCAGGATGAAGCGATGGGAGGCACGCTTGCCTTCAAAGGTAATGCCGGTAATCGTCATGGTGGTGGAAACCGGCTTCTGCGCCGAACGAGTATCCATCACGCCGCCAACCGTCACCTGTTTGCGCGAGCAGACACCAGCGCGCTCCAACATCACGTCATCGGCGTGTTCCATCTCGCGCAGGGTCAGTTTGCCGTCAGTTGAATTGAGAAGCGCTTCCACTTCGGCATCACTCAAGTTCTTGGCGCGCTCAACATCGTAGCCGGGCAAATGGGCGATATCTTCACGAATGGTCGCTTTGTACTCTTCCCAGCATGGAATACCGACGCCCCACCAGATATCGACGCCTTCCACTTCCACGAACGAATGAGCAGCCAATGAAGCGGCAGCGGTTAAAAGGCCAGGGGTCGCACCGCAACCGGTGAGATAGGTGCACTTGGCTTCGCGCATTTTTTCGTCGAGATCGAACATCATCTCCATGGCACGGGTGCGCTTGAGTGCATCGGAGAAGACGCCCTGGAAACCACCGTCAATAAAGCGATTGACGACACCGGGAATGAATTCGTTCGGCAGGTTGGGCAAAGCGATGAAAACACCGTCGATCTTGTTGCCCAACGCAATGGTTTCGCCGATAGAATCGGAAGTTTCGATACCGCCTTCCAACTGTGCCACGCTCCCACCGGCTTTGACGCGCAGCACTTCATCGGCGGCAATACCGCTCTGGTCATAGATGAAACCGCCCGCATCGGCCAACGCCACGAGCGTCATTTCACTTTTTGCTTCAATGATTTGTGCAGCGGCTTTCCCCAGCCCGCCAGCTCCCAGAATCGCAATATTCATAAATTTTTATATTCTCCGTCAGACAACTATCGATAAAAAGTAAAACTCGTTTTTCGGTTTATGATTCAATGTGTCAGCAAAAGCGCCCCAATATGTCCGCCAAATCCGTAACTCAAACTAAGAGTATTCTTTATTTCCATGTCTTGCCCCTCTTGCAGAATGTTGATGGGGCAAGCCGTATCCTGCTGAGACAAATTTAAGTTTGGCAAGGCGTATCCCTGCTGCATGGCTAACAGGCAAAATACCGCCTCAATAGCACCGGCGGCTCCCAGAGTGTGGCCGGTGAGCGATTTCGTCGAACTGACCGGCACTTGCGCGCCTAATGCCCGCTCAATCGCCCTGGCTTCAATTTCATCGTTCATGCGTGTAGCCGTGCCATGTGCATTGACATAATCAATACGGACATTGCCCTCACTCCAATACCGGGCTTTAGAGAGGGCATCCTCAATAGCACGTGAAATAGAGATGCCGGACGGTTCCAAGCCGGTAAGCGACGTCGAATCGCCTAAAAACGACCATCCACTGATGCTTCCCAGTATTTTTTCCTGGCGTTGCCTGGCGTGAGCCTCGCTTTCCAGAATCAGGCAAGCCCCACCCGTTGCCGGCACAAAGCCATCGCGCGCCGCATCGAACGGACGCATAACGCGCTTAAGGCTCAAAGCGCCCAGACTACGGTAACCCGCTAAGATCAACGGTGCGAGTTCGGCTTCAATCGCACCGCAAATCACGACATCGCATTGGCCATCTGCAATCCACTGCGCCGCCAAGGCCACGGCATGTGCCCCGCTGGCACAAGCCGCCACCGGACATGAGCGTTTTCCCTGCGCACCGGTCAATTGCAATACTTCGCGCAATGCCCAATCGCAGGTGCCGTTAAAAATAGAATCACCGAAAACCGAATTTTCAAAGTTCGCTTTACTGGCTTCCCAGTCGGCAGGCCTGCCTTTGGATGAACTAAAGCAAACACCCACACGCCCGGGATCGACGGTTAGACGATTTTCTCGCCATAAACCGCACGAAACCAACTCATCGATTATACCGCAAGAGAAAAAACGCTCCCACCATTTCCGGCTTAATTCCTCAAACTCATTCTCGTTCTGGGGCGGCAGTTCAGGTAAATTGCGGAGGTCGAGCGGCTTAAGAGAGGAATGCTCTAACCAATTTCGCCCTTCGGCATGGTGCTGTTGATGAACGGCACAGTAGCCGGTGACGACGGCGCGCGGCAAAGACGAATTGGAAGAAACAAAAGGCACGGGGAAATTTTAACGAAACGCGCAAAAGTGTGTACAGCGATCTCGCTATAAACGACTATGACAGTGAAAAATCTGTCCTGAAACCGCCCCTGCTTCGGGAGCTAATAGCCATTTTACAAGTCCGGCTGTCTCCTGCGCACTGCCCAACTCATGAAAAACGCTGGCACGCCTGGCATGGGGCAACGACTCCAAATCGAATCCATCGCTCATGGCAGAGGGCACAAATCCGGGACAAACGGCATTGATTGCTAAGCGGCGCGCGGCTCCTTCACGAGCTGCAGTTTGCATAAGTGCCATCACCCCGGCCTTGCTCGCTGCATAGGCGGTCTGGCCGCGTTCGCCGATTTGCCCTACCCGCGATGCTAAAAAAATCAGCCGCCCACCTTCTTGCAAATCTTCCAGAGAACGACGCGCTACGAGGAATGCAGCGTCCAGATTTACACGCTGTGTCATATCCCAATCCGCACGTTTTTGACGAACTAAAAGTTCGTCACGCGCGGTTCCTGCAACATGAATGACGGCATAGAGTGGTGCAACGGCATCGAACAGCCGATTCACCTGTTCTTCATCACCCATATCGGCACGATATAAATCGCAGCCGGTTTCGGTCTGCAACTGTAAAGCGCGGGCTGGATTTTGATAATAATTGGCGGTGACGGAAAAATTCTGCGAAAGTATTCGAACAATCTCGCTGCCAAGGGTGCCGGTTCCGCCAGTGACAAGGACTCTGGGAAGAGACATGAATTCTACAATTCTTCTGTTTCTTCCTCAGTATCCACAGTATCGGACAATAGTGCAGCGCGATATTCATCGAAAGCAAGCCCGAATTCGGCCGGACGATTATCGCGCGCGGTCGTAACGGCAACGAACGCTTCGTCAAAGTCGCTTTCGCTCATCCGTGCGAATCGTGGCGCAGATGCAACAGGTGGATGGGAAATTTGAGGCCTGGCATGAAGCGGCAATCGCGAGATCGACTGGTTTGAGGCAGCCAACACAAAGCTTGAAGACCGGCTTTCAATCAGGTTAGCCGCAGGCCGTGTGCGCTGTCTCGTGCGCCGTGGCGTTACCGTCGTCGCTGCCGGCCGCGATGCAATAGGAACGACCTTCGCCTCACGTCTTTCGCTGTCCAATGAAGACTCCGTATCGACAGCACGCCTCAAGAGAGGCCTATTCTCATCAGAATCGACTGGCTCTGCGACTGCAGAAACCGAAGCAATCTGCGGTAGTGCTTTCACCGCAACAGCAGCTTGCTTAACCAGAGGCTTTAAGACAGGCTTGGCGCTTGCAACGAAGTCAGGAACTTTGAGTGCGTTACTCTTGGAAGTGGGTTCCTGTTTTGTAGTGGCCTTATCGGAGGCGTTTTGAACAAATTGTGCCGGATTTTCGGTCTGCGCGGCCAGGATAGCCCAAACGGCCATCGCAGGAACTGCCAACCCCATTCCCCAGCGCACTGTGTTGCGAGAGGCAGGAGCCACAGGCATCCACTGACGCCAGAATGCAATCAACGAAAGGCTGCGAGCGTGCGGAGCTTCGCAAGTTGCCTGTAAAATCCGGCGTTGCAAATCCGGCGGCACCGCTACGGGAGGCATGATGGAGCTTAAAGGAGCGCTTATCGATTCGTCTTCAATCGCATCGATGTATTGAATGAGCTTTGCATGCGCCGTATGATCGGAAAACGCACTGTAATCGTTATCCTGCACCGGCATTAAACGGCATGCCAGTAAGATACGCGTCAATAACGAAGCTGGAACAGGAGGGACGGGAACGGAACGCAAATGAATGCGAGTCTTTTCCCATTGTGCCCAGTTCTGAGCGCAATGACTGCACTCGGCGACATGGCGCTGTGCCTGGATGAGAGCCTCACCCTTTGCCTCGCCATCAAAAGCGGCGGTCAATAACTGTTGCACTTGCGAACAATCGCCGGAGAAAGCCGTGTGATTTTTCTCCTGACTCCTACATCGCCAAAATGTCCAAGGAAAATTGCACATAAACGTTTGCCTGATACGCTGGGTTTAGAACATGTCTTTCACGATAAGTTTCACAAGTTTAAAGCATGCAATACCAATTCCACGAATTAACACACTAATCCGTCACCGTTCCATAGCACGCAAAGCCTTCGGCTACGCAAACTTCGTCGCAAGTTTGCGCAATTAACGACAAAAAAAGCGATGCGGAAAAAATCCGCATCGCTTTTCGTTTGGTGTCGCAGAGAGGACTTGAACCTCCACGGGGTTGCCCCCACCAGCCCCTCAAGCTGGCGCGTCTGCCATTCCGCCACTGCGACAAACTGTTACGTCTTTTTACGTTATTTAGTTATTGCTGTTCATGCCGGTGACTGCATTCCAGATGCGTCCACCGAACATCATGGCGACACCATATAATGCTGCGCCAACCACAAAATGAACAAAGGTTACTTTTTCTGCCGGAATCGCTGCCAGGATAGAAGAGGAAAGAAATGCTCCGGCCATCCATAGTGTAAGCGGTTTGAGGATCCGCTCCGCACCAACCAAGCGATCAATCTCCGAAGTGGAGCGCCCATCCGCACCGCCGATGCCCATGACTCCACCCTGTTCGGCTTTGTCGGTTTGCACGGCCATGAGGACGATTAACGTCAACGCAGAGATAGCTTGTATGACAATGATGAAAGTATGCACAACGAAAAAACGCCTTCGAAACAACTAAATACGCCCGACAAATTATAGGTAACACAGCACTGCACGTCAAGGGATATACAGGCTTTTCGACTCAGAAAAACTAATTTTGATTGGGATTTTTTTCTGAGTCGAATATTCCCATGCCACCCGGCAGATTTTCAATGCCCCGTTAACGCAGTTCTACATGCTGGGCAACGGTAGAACTCTCAACCGTGCCGATAACGGAGGCTTGCACATTCTGATTTCTCAACTCTTGCAGAGCCGCGTCAGCGTTTTCGGGCGATACGAAAACCACCATGCCAATGCCCATATTGAATGTGGTGTACATTTCACGTTCTTCGATCTGCGCCTGCTGCTGGATTAATTCAAAGAGTGAAGAAACCTTCCAGGAATTGCGATTGATAACCGCCTTGGTGCCTTCAGGCAAAATGCGCGGGATATTCTCGTAGAAACCACCACCGGTTATATGTACGATGCCCTTCACTTCCACATTCTCGATGAGGCCAAGCACCGGCTGCACGTAGATTTTGGTCGGTGCCAGCATGGTTTCGCCCAAGGTTGAACTCCAACCGTCCGGCGTGGAATCGTAACCCAACGGCTCCAATACTTTCCGTGCCAGGGAATAGCCGTTCGAATGCAGACCGGACGATTCCAGCCCGATGATGACATCGCCCTCCGCAATTTTTTCACCGGTAATGAGCTTGGCTTTATCGGCCACGCCCACACAAAAACCGGCCAGGTCGTATTCGCCGGCCGAATAGAAGCCGGGCAATTCGGCAGTCTCACCGCCGATGAGGGCACTACCCGCCTGCACGCAACCATCGGCGATGCCTTTCACGACCTGCTCGCCCACTGCCGGTTCAAGATGACCGGTCGCAAAATAGTCGAGGAAAAAAAGGGGGCGCGCTCCACAACAGAGCACGTCGTTGGCGCACATCGCCACCAGGTCGATCCCCACGGTATCGTGCTTATCGAGTGCAAACGCCAGTTTCAGCTTGGTACCCACGCCATCTGTCGAGGAAACCATTACCGGCTCGGCATATTGCGTGAAATCGTGCTGGAAAAGCGCACCAAAGCCTCCCAGCCCCGAAAGCACCCCCGCTGTGAACGTGCGCTGGGCATGCGGTTTGATGCGAGAGACAAGTTCGTTACCGGCTTCGATATTCACACCGGCTTGTGCGTAGGTTACTGGAAGATTCATTTTCTAATCTAAAAAATTCAACTATGCGAATTTAAAGGGGCGCAAAGATATTCTCTGCGCCCCTTTAGTATTCCGTACTCTTCAATATTTAGGGTGCGGCGATTCCAAATTCGAGCTTCGCTTGCAAATTGGCCTGCAAGCGAGTATTCAAATCGCCCTCACTCTCGGGACCCGGATCGTCGCTATGGGTATGGCTTTCAAAAACGTGTTTCGACATTCTGACATCGAGCGGAATTTGAATCGGATACTCACCATCGAAACAAGCCCGGCAAAATAGTTTTTTAGGCTGCCCGACGGCAACCATGAGGTTGTCCATCGAAAGATAGGCCAATGAATCGGCTCCGTTATGAGCACGGATTTCTTCAACCGATTTTTCATAGGCAATGAGGTCTTTTCGAGCGGCCGTATCAATTCCATAGAAGCATGGCCAACGATAAGGCGGGCTGGAGATACGCAAATGCACTTCGGCAGCTCCGGCCTCGCGCAGCATCTTAACGATACGGCGCGTTGTCGTTCCGCGTACGATGGAATCTTCGACCACCACAACGCGCTTGCCGTCGAGCACATCACGTAGCGGAGTCAGTTTCATGCGCACACCCAACTCACGTTGGGTTTGGTCCGGCTGGATAAAGGTACGCGCGATATAACGGTTCTTAATCAGTCCTTCCTGAAAAGGAATGCCCGAAGCCGCCGCGTAGCCGATGGCAGCCGGAGTACCCGAGTCGGGAACGCCAATAACCACGTCAGCTTCAATCGGTGCCTGATTGGCTAACATTTCACCCATACGACGGCGGACGTAATGAATGTTCTGGTCGAGCAGATAAGAGTCGGGGCGCGCCAAGTAGATGAATTCAAAGACACACAGCGCCGAACGCGGCTCGGCTTCGGGCAGTTGTTCCTTGAAATGCACAGACTCAACGCCTTCGCCGTTAATGAAAACGATTTCGCCCGGATCGAGCTCGCGCACGAACTCGGCACCGGCCACAGTGAGGGCGCAGGTTTCGCTGGCGACGGCCCACCCGCTGCCATCGGTCATTTTACCCAGGCAAAGAGGACGCACACCGTTCGGGTCGCGCAGAGCAATAAGCGTATCGCGGGTCATGAAGACGAGCGAATAGGCACCACGCACACGGCGCATCATTTCCAAAAGCGCTTCTTCAAATGGTAGATGTCGCAGCGATTCGAGAACTTTGGCGATGATTTCCGTATCCATCGTCGTCTCGAACTCGATGCCGTCTTCCTCAAACTGGGCACGCAGATCTTCGGTATTCACCAAATTGCCGTTGTGCGCCAGAGCGGTTTTGCCTTCCGAAGAGCGAAGCAAAATCGGCTGTGCGTTGCACAAACTCGAAGATCCCGTGGTCGAATAACGAGTATGGCCAATCGCCAGATCACCTTCGAGTTTTTCGATGGTATCGTTATCGAAGACCTGCGAAACCAGGCCCATTTCCTTATGGATATGGATATTGCGTCCGTCAGTTACGGCAATGCCTGCCGATTCTTGCCCGCGGTGCTGCAGGGCAAAAATCCCAAAAAAAGTGCGTCGGGCAACATCTACGCCCGGCGCGTAAATGCCGAAGACGCCACATTCTTCCTGCGGCCTGTCTTCGGCATTAAGTTCATCGTATGCCTGAAATTCGTGGTCGGAGATCAAGCCTTTATGCGAAGGCTCCGACGATTGTTTTTTACTGTTTACAACTCGATGCGCAGTGCGTTTTTTCATCGCCGGAGCGCCTCCCCGTTGGACTGGCCGCTAAATGTCCGAAAACACTTCATTCACTTGGTGCGACATAGAAATTCTACCATGCGCCAGAGCGTTAAGCGAGAGTTAAGTTTCAAACATCCAAAAAACTTCTTCCGAAAAAAATCTCTCAAAATACGCTTGACCACCCCCTCTAATTTTGATTTAATTAATCAGCCTCCGGTTGACGGAGTAACAAAAAAGGGGCCATAGCTCAGCTGGGAGAGCGCCTGAATGGCATTCAGGAGGTCAGCGGTTCGATCCCGCTTGGCTCCATTAAAATATAAACAAAAAGAGATTGATTGCTTTGCAGTCAATCTCTTTTTGTTTTTACGATTCGATAAATTTCTTGTGCAGAAAAATAAATAGGTAAAATAAGTTACGCTTCGTTTTCCTTTTTCCTTATCACTTCACGATTATTTTTTCATTGGACTCGTAAGCATTTTCAATGAAACAGCACACATTTTTTCCCACACTCTCTCAGTCGTTGGGACAACTGGAAACTCGATTTACGCGGGATGGAAGTGCGCGCGTCATTGTGGCGGCAGCTACAATGGAAATCTTGAAAGAACAGCGTCTGCCCGAGCATGTCGGTGTAACCCCCAAGAAACGCATCGGTAAACGCAAAGCGGTCAGGGAACGGCGTAACTACCAAGAATCGCGCGGCAAATTAGCCATCTGGCCAGATGACGCGCAAGACGAAATCGCCATGTCTTCCATTGCCTGTGTTGTGAGTGGCCAGGCTGATTTTCATATTGCGGATTATTTGCTCTCTTGCCAGACGGGTGACTGCCTACTGATTCCGGCCGGCACCCCCAAGCAGGACGGCTCCACATCGCATTACGAAGGCGACCCAACAGGAAGGTCGTGTGAAATTCTCTGGATTTATGCAGCCGGCTCGCAAGATAGCGGTCTTTCGTGTTGGATATGCCGTTCGGAAGGGGCGCTTCATTTAAAACCCGATCACGCCAGTTGCCGTATCGAGAATGGTTTTCTGGCTCAACTTTTTAACGGATTCTGCCAGGAAGCCGTAGCTGCGGGGCGTGCCGAAATTATCGAGCGTATTTTTTCACTGGTTCTGCTCCTCATGCGCAGTGAAATCGATACCGGAAAGGCTCTCGAAGGTTGGGGGCGGCCGCGCCATCAAGGCACGAATCGGCAAAACAGCCCTATCGCCCAGGCCCAGGCCTACATCGAAGAACATCTCGATGAACACTTAACTATAGAAAAAGTAGCCCATCACGTCATTCTCTCTCCGGCCACTTTTACTCGCCATTTCAAGCAGGAGACCGGACAAACTTTTTTGGAATACCAAACCCAATTACGCTTGAAAGTAGCTGAAAAAATGCTCCGCACAACAGATTTCCCACTCGCTTATATCTGTTCGCGCATTGGCCTGAAATACGGACAAGTATGGGCACTTTTTCAAAAGCAACACGGTTGCTCGCCCAGCGAATTCCGCTCTCGCCAACATTGATTGGATAATAAAAACTACTATCTGATAATGAAGTTTAGAATGCTCTCCGGGGTGGTATGTTTAGTATGTCGTTCTGAACCTGAGGAGACGGAAATGTTTATCAATCGAGAAAAGACAGTTGTCAGCCCACAAACACGCGGATTTACGCTCATAGAGCTTCTTGTCGTCATAGCTATCATCGCTATCCTTGCCGCGATATTGTTTCCGGTATTCGCCAGGGCTAGGGAAAACGCACGGCGTGCAAGCTGCATGAGTAATCTCAAACAGATCGGGCTGGGGATGATGATGTATGTGCAAGACTTCGACGAACAATATTTTGGCCGCGCCTATGGTGCCGCTGTTGTCGGTGATGCTCCTTACACCCATTTCTGGTCGCCTATCGGTGGTTCCACCGTCTGGTTTCTCGGACCATACATTAAAAATACCCAGGTGTTTTATTGCCCCTCGTTCCCGACCAACCAGATTGGATATGGCTATAACCAGATCTTGAGGCCAGGCATGGCCGCAGCGGCCATTCAAGATCCGGCGCGAATGCTGGGCTTTGTCGATTCTCAATTCTTTGGCGACACCGCCTACGCTCCCGCCTGGCCCGGTTCCAAAGCCCTCTGGGACACGGTATTTTGCAAAACGGTCAATGCGTCTTCCTGCACGGCTCAAAACCAACTGCATGGCCGTCATATGGATGGTGTCAATGTCGCCTTCTTAGACGGACACGTCAAATGGATGCGCCCCAACGTCTTATACAATAACGGGAGCAACTTCCCGTATTACGACGGCCGTTAAAAGTTCCACAGGCCACCCCTTCATTATGAACTTTTCAGTATCAGTCAAAAAATTATTTACTTTAGCTCTCTTCGCCGGGGCTGCATTCTGTAGCATTTCTTCAGCAAACACCGATACACCTCTCTTACGTGTCGGAAGAACCATAACCACCCCGCAGATTGACGGGCATTTAGCGGACAGTGCCTGGGCCAACAGCATCACGCTGTCAGACTTCAAGCTGCTGGGAAGCAATCGTCCGGCAAACGAACAGACGCAGGTTCAATTTTTATACGACGACGATAACCTCTACGTCGGCTGGCACTGCCGGGAATCGTTACTGGTCGTCCAGCAACAACGTATGCATGAGGTGCGAACCAACATTCGCACTCGTGACGGCGACGTTCTCAGTGACGATAACGTTCTCTTGTTCTTGCAACCGGACGGGAGCGATACCGCCTACGAATTCAATCTGAATTCCGTGGGCACACTGTTTGATGCCAGCAGCAAACGAGATGATTTATGGGGAGCACGCAATGCTTCCTGGAACTCCAATGCCACTGCAGCAGCGCTTCAGGAAGACGGTTCGTGGACCGCAGAATTGGCAATTCCGTGGCAGGCATTCGGGTTAAATGCCCCGCCCATTCCTGGTGCCAACTGGAATATCGGTTTGGCCCGGCGGGCTACGGGACGTGGCGAAAATTCATCATGGAGTCAGCACGACTCAGCCCTGCACCTGATCTCCAATTGGGGACAGTTAATTTTCGATAATGCCGTCACTGGTATTTCTCCCCAACCGTTAGCGCCTTTCGAGGGCGGTAAAAGCAATTTCAACGTTCAACTTTCCGCTCAAACTTCTGAAATCACTATTGAGGCGACTGTCAACGAAAACAACAAGACTTCGCGTTTTCAAAAAGCCGTCACACCCGGCAAGCAGGGGACATTAATAACTTTGCCGGTTACGGCCACAACCGATACTCTGCTCTGGCAATGGTCTGCGAAAAAAGCGGACGGCAAGCTACTTTACCGCTCGCCACAACTTCTCGTTTCGGCCCAAAGTGCGCAGGCGCGTTTGAAAATCAGCACACAAGCGCCCTGGAAACTTTTCATTAACCAGGTGTTATTCCGTGAAGGAACGGCTGCGGAAAATCAGGAGATTTCCTTTCCTCTCGTCAAGGGGATTAATGACTTGATCGTAGAAGTGCAAAGCGGAACCGCTCGCCTCGAATTGATTCCCCCTGTCCATTCATCTCAAGAGTCCATCGCCTGGCGCACTGCACCCATCACTGCCGATAGAAAATCGGCGCGCAATCAATGGGCAATCGCTCCCGAGCAAAATGGGGTTATAGGAACTTCCGGCAACCCGGCCCTCTTGCAGCACACCCTGCTCTGGAAAGCTACCCCTCACTACCCTGTCACCGAACCGGCATTCTACATCGCCCAGGGCACAACACAGCAACTCACTTTTATCGTCGAAGGCCTTGAAGGCCTTCCGCTTGACGATTGGAATGCGGTGATAGCCGTGCCTCAAGAATTAGAAGTGCTTGGAAGCAGCGGCCTCTACGGAAAGTTCGTTGGCGGCAAGGCACAATTCCATACCGCCCCGGCGGGAGAAACAGCGATTAGCGGTCGACGTTTTAACCTCTACCGGGTAAGTGCCGACAAACCACTCAATTACAAAAAGAATCAATCCGCACTTCTTGTTACATTTGAAGTTTTGCTGCGCTTGCGCCAGGGGCAACTGCATGATCCTGCCAAAGAATGGCCGCTCTATTACTGGACGAGGGGTAATAAAAACTCGATCAGCGAGACACCACAATCTTTCCGCATCCGCACTGCTCCCGCTCTGCGAGGCAAACAACCCAAAAAGTTCGTCTGGGAGCTTTGGTCGTCGTTCACCCATGTCTATGACGATCGAGAACTGCTGCGCAATGTCCTGGATACATCTCAACAAGCCGGTTTCAATAAGTATTTGGCTTCGAGTTGGAAAGATTTCAATGACATGGTGCGCGAATACGGCATGAAAGCTTTCTTCACGGTGATGTTCAAGGACAGCCGAACCTTCGGAATCGTTCAGCCTTATCTTGCGCAGCACCCCGATGAAAAGTTAGTGGATAAAACCGGCAAACCACTCAATGACTATATGTGTACGACCCAACTTCTGGGCGACAATTGGCCAGTGTTCGCCAAATCCATTCAAGACTGGATGCTCAAAGCCGACCTCGATGCGGTGGAATTTGATTACGAGTATCCGCCATTCAATCCACCCCACGCCTGCTTTTGTAACCGTTGTTTGATTGAATTTCGCAAATTTTCCAGGCTCGACGGTAGCCTTGAGTTGACACCGGATACGATTGCGAAAAATTATGCGCCACAATGGGTCGATTTCATGGCCAATCGTGCCGCTACTCTGCTCAGCAAGATGAAGCAAGCGATTCACGAAGCCAATCCGAAAGTAAAATTCACCGCTTACAGCGGTTATTACAGCACACAGGATACGACCACGAAGACGCGCTATGGCATCGACTGGAACCTCATTGGCCAGATGCAGGCTATCGACGAGGCGGGGATGGGGTATGGCCGTCCCGTGCCCGGCATTACAGATAGCATTGCGGCATTGCGTGGCATTCCGGTGAAATTCGGCGAACTCCTGGTGCCGTATATTGCTGATATTTACAAAGAAGAAGATTGCCGCTACCCTGTCGCTCCTTTGAAAAAAGCTAATCTAATCCGCCGCGCCCTGGATGCCACCGGCGGCGTGTTAATCTACGAGCGCAAGGCGATGGACGGACGCTCATGGTATGCCCTCGGGGAAGCCACGCGATTGACAGCCGACTTTGAAGAGCTGTTTCTTAACCAGCGCCCGGTAACATTAGTCGGTCAGCAAACGGACCAGATTCAAGTGGTGAAAGGGAAGCAACAATCACTGGTTTGTGTGCTTAACGACAGCGCCAAGCCTGCAACCTACGAGTTCCATTTGCCTGCCGAATTGGGGCAAGGCCGTGAATATTACAGCGAGAAAAAGGTGGCCCGTGGGGAGACAATTCACCTTACACTTGAACCCGGCGAAGCTGCAGTCTACGTATTGCAAACGAATTAGCCTCCATATCCAGCAGAAATTTGTGAGTGGGCAGCCGATAACCGGCTGCCCACTTTTTGCGTTTCGGCGTTCTGCAATAAGCCCTATGTTAGAATCATCTTGAGTATGGGAAAACCTAAGGTGCAACGTAACATTTTCTTTCCACCCCTCTCTCTGGCATTGAGCCAACTCGAAACTCGGTTTAATAGAGAGGGCAATGCACATATCATCGTAGCGGCCCCGTCGATAGATGAACTGAGAACACAGCATCTCCCAAAACACATCAATATCACGCCTAAAAAGCGCATCGGCAAACGGAAGGTCTTGCGAGGTCGGCGAACCTATCATGAATCGCGCAGTAAATTGGCGGTTTGGCCCGATGATGCCCAGGATGAAAATGCAGTGCCTTCCATCGCTTGCATCCTCAGCGGGCAGGCCGATTTTCATATTGCCGATTACATGCTGGCCTGCCGGTCAGGTGACTGTATCCTGATTCCCGCCGGTGTTCCCAAACAGGATGGCTCTCAATCTCATTTTGACGGTGACCCCACCGGAAGAACTTGCGAAATACTCTGGGTTTACACCGGCATTACACAAGCTGACGGCATTTCCTGCTGGATATGCCGCTCTGAAGGTTTGCTACACCTGAAACCGGACAATTCAAGCTGCCGGATCCAACATCGTTTTTTAGCTCAGGTTTTTAATGGATTCTGTGCCGAGGCACTGGCATCCGGCCAGACTGAAATTTCACAGCGGCTTTTTTCGCTCGTCATTGCACTCATCCGAAGTGAAATCGACACAGGCAATGCGCTGGAAGAATGGGGACGGCCACGTTATGAGGGAACCAACAAACCCAATAGCCCTATTACCCAAGCCCTTGCTTATATCGAAGAACACCTCGATGAACATCTAACAATTGAGAAGGTCGCCCGGCACGTCCTCTTGTCTCCCTCCACTTTCAGCCGACATTTCAAGCAGGAAACCGGTCAAACCTTTCTGGAATACCAGACCCAATTCCGCTTGCAAGTCGCAGAAAAATTACTGCTCACAACGGAATATCCCATTGTCAATATCTGTCAACGCATCGGCTTGAAATACTGGCAGATGCGAACGCTGTTCCAGAAAAAACATAACTGCTCGCCCAGTGAGTTCCGAGTCAGGAAATTGACGAGATAACACAAATCACTATCGGATAATGAAGTTTAGAAAGGGCAACAGGGTGGTATTCTTATACAGGTATTTTGAAGTTGAGGAGTTGAAAATGTATAACAATAAAACAGAAGCCCCAGTCAGTCCCTGTAAGAAAGGTTTCACACTCATAGAATTACTTGTCGTCATAGCCATCATAGCTATCCTCGCTGCGATACTATTCCCGGTCTTTGCACGGGCCAGGGAAAATGCGCGGCGCACCAGTTGCTTGAGCAATATGAAACAAATCGGGTTAGGGCTGATGCAATATTTGCAGGATCATGATGGGCGTTATCCTCATAGCGTAGTCCTCGGCAGTGGTAACAATCCTATTGTTGATACCGATAAGTCACGGCCTTCGGGCAACTTTGTGGAATATATCGGCACCACGACAGCGAATTACCGCACCTGGATGGACCTTCTGTTTCCCTACGTCAAAAGTGTACAACTCTTCACCTGCCCTACTGCCCGCTCCAGCTACGCTAACTACGGCTATAATGCAGTCTTTGGCGGTTGGAGCAGCGATTGCTATTGGTATACGAATTCCTACTCTAACGGCTGTGCAATTCATACCACGATGATGGATGCCGCAGTAAATCGCCCGGCTGAAGTAATCGTGTTTATGGATAGGGTTAATAACGTAAGTCACCGCACCTTTCCCTATCACATGAACGTGGTATTAAACGCAGGGGATAAAAGTGTCGACCCCCATTTGGAAGGCGGCAACCAGATTTACGCCGACGGTCATGCGAAATGGCACCCGGATAAGAAAATCTATCAGCCCAATGTCACTACCTACTGCAATTTAAACACGCTGCCGGATGTGCCGTTCTGTAATAAAGCCTGGAATCCTTACGTTCCCTGAGTCTCCTCTTTTATGAAATTCTTCTCCCCGGCCAAGCGTATCTGCACGTTCACATTTCTTTGTAGCGTGTTATCGGCAGCGCATACACCAGCACGTCCTGCAGAAGCCAATACGCCTTTCGTGCGCATAGGCGAATCCACAATTACTCCCGTTATCGACGGTAAGCTCAACGACCCGGCCTGGGCACATAGCATTACCATTTCCGACTTCACTGCAACCGGAACGAAGAAGCCGGTCGCCGAGCAAACCCAGGTCAAAATGGCTTACGACGAGGAGAAGCTTTATTTCGCCTGGCATTGCCAGGAATCGTTGCTGACTGTAGCCCAGCAACGGGTTCACGAAGTGCGAGCCAATGCACGTAACCGCGATGGCGATGTATTCAGTGACGATAACGTCATCCTCTTTTTGCAGCCAAACGGAAGCAACGCCACCTATGAATTCAACCTCAATTCGGTTGGCACTTTGTTTGATGCGGCAAGCCAAGCCGATGATTTGTGGGGCGCACGCAACCCCATTTGGAACTCCGCAGCCCAGGCGGCTGCGGTGCAGGAAGATGGTTTTTGGACAGCGGAACTGGCAATTCCCTGGAAAGCCTTCGGGCTTGCCAATGCTCCTACCAGTGGCACCTCGTGGAACCTGGGGTTGGCACGCCGCGCCGTGGGACGAGGTGAAAGCTCAGCCTGGAACTATCACGAATCGCCTGCCATCCATTTAGTTTCGCAGTGGGGCCAGATCGTTTTCGATACAGCCGTTCCCGGCATTACAGCCAAGCCACTGCCCAGTTTCGAGGCTGGCAAAAGTCACTTGAGCGTGCAACTGGCGAATGCGCCTTCAGCAGTTACCATCGAGGGACATGTCGTCGAAAATAATAAGCCCACTCGTTTTCAACAAACCGCGCCCAGCGCTCAACAAACGCCAACGCTTACGGTTCCCATCTCTGCCAATAGCGATGCCTTGCTCTGGCAGTGGACGGCTACAGGCAGCAGCGGCTCCCTGCTCTACCGTTCGCCGCAACTATCAATTTCTGCGCAAAGTATTCAGGCAAAACTCAAACTCAGCACCACGGCCTCCTGGAAGCTTTATATCAACCAGGCACTCGTTAGCCAGGGGCCTTCTGCTTCTAACCAGGAAATCACCTTCTCGCTGGAACAAGGTGTAAACGATGTGATCGTCGAAACCCAAAGCGGTACAGCACAACTCGATATTCTCTCATCACCTGCATCCCTGCAAAAAGCCGCAAGTTGGCGCACCGCGCCGGTGAATGTCGATAAAAAATCGGAGCGCAACAATTGGGCATTGGCACCAGTGAAAGACGGCATTATCGGCACACCGGGCGCGCCCGCGCTTTTGCAACACACCCTGCTTTTGAAGAGCACACCGCACTACCCGGTTACGGAACCGGCGTTTTACATCGCCCAGGGCACAACCCAACAACTGCTTTTCATTGCCGAAGGGGTTGAAGGCATTCGGTTTGATGACTGGAACGTGATGATTGCCGTGCCGCAAGAAGTGGAGGTCGTCGGTAGTAGTGGGCTGTATGGAAAATACATCGCCGGTAAAGCAGAGTTCCACACCACACCAGCCGGTGAAACTACTATTGATGGGCAACGACTGCGTCTTTATCGGGTTGCTGCCAATAAGCCACTTATTCACAAAAAAGACCAGCAACCACTCCTCATTACCCTGGAAGCACTTCTGCGTTTGCGCCAGGGCCAACAACACGACTCGTCTAAAGAGTGGCCTCTTTATTACTGGACTGTTGGCAATAAAGGTGCTGTGAGCGAAATGCCGCAATCGTTTCGTCTGCGCACCGCACCGCCGCCAAGAGGCAAGCAGCCCCAGAAATTTGTCTGGGAGTTTTGGACCTCGGGCACTCATGTCTACGACGACAGGGAATTACTTCGCAATATTCTCGATACCTCGCGCCAGGCCGGGTTCAATAAATACCTGGCTTCGGGCTGGAAAGATTTTAACGACATGGTGCGCGGATACGGCATGAAAACCTTCGCGCTTCTCATGTTTAAAGATGGCAGAACCTTCGACCTGGTTCGTCCCCATCTTGTTAAATATCCCGAAGAGCGTATGATCGATAAGACAGGCAAGCCCCTGGCCGATTACATGTGTACCACCCAATTACATGGGAAGCACTGGCCGATGTTTGCCAAATCGATTCAGGAATGGATGCTCAAAGCCGATCTCGATACGGTGGAATACGATTACGAATATCCGCCGTCCAATCCACCCCATGCTTGCTTCTGCGAGCGTTGCCTGGTCGCCTTTCGCACCTTTGCCCGGCTCGATACAAAAACCGAACTCACGCCCGAATCAGTGCAAAAAAATTATGCGCCGCAGTGGGTCGATTTCATGGCATATCGCACCGCCATGCTACTGGGCAAGATAAAAGCGGCGGTCCATGAAGCCAATCCAAAAGTAAAGTTCACTTCCTACAGCGGCTATTACGACGCGAAGGAAAACTCCACGAAATCGCGCTATGGCATCGATTGGGATGTCGTAGGCCGAATGCAAGCCGTGGATGAAGTCGGCATGGGATACGGGCGCCCTATGCCCGCTATCACTGATAGTATTGCTGCCCTGCGTGGTATTCCGGTGAAGTATGGCGAGTTGCTCGTGCCCTATGATATTCGCTCGCGCCGTCCGGTCGCACCTCTTAAAAAAGCGGTGCTGCTGCGCCGCGCGCTCGATGCAACCGGCGGGGTCCTGATTTACGAACGCAAATCGATGGATGGCCGTTCCTGGTATGCCGTCGGGGAAATTACCCGCTTGACAGCCGACTTTGAAGAGCTATTTCTTAACCAAAGGCCAGTAACGTTAGCCGGTCAAAAAACTGACCAGATTCAAGTCGTGAAGGGCAAGCAGCACTCGCTGGTTTGTGTGCTCAATGAGAGTTCCAAAGCTCTTGAATACAATTTCCAATTACCGGCTGAGCTTGATAAGGGCTACGAATACTACAGTGGCAAAACGGTTGCTGCCGGTCAGGCAATCACCCTCACCCTGGAGCCGGGAGAAGTTGCCGTATATGTCTTGCAACCTTGAATCTTATTGATTGGCTTTGCAGCGGGCAGCCCAGACACGGGCTTTGCCCGCCCAGTCCATCATGCCCATAGTAGGATGGTAACACAGCGGCGATAGCTTTTCGCGATAGTGCTTCTCATAAAACAGCCGGAGCGAGCGGTGCGACTCGGCAATCATCTCCGGCTTGATTTGCCCCGTACTCGCCCCGCCATGATGGAGCACTTCGGCTTCATGCAAATACCAGATCGGCCAGTTATTTTGCCACAGCCGCAGACAGAGATCGACATCGTTGAAGTAGATGGGAAACGCCTCGTCAAATAATCCGCCCACTGCCGGATCGTAGATGTTTTCAATAGCACTGCGGCGCATCATGAAGCTCGAAGCCATGGGCTGCTCAACTTCCCTTGTATCGTCGTAGCTCCACCATCCCATACGATAAAACCCAAAACGCCGTGAACGCGGATAAAACCGTGATAGTCCACTGCCCTCGCTCCATAAGGCTGCAGGAGTGGGAAAAGTGCGACACGAATGCTGCGGCTTTTTTGTTCTGGCATCAATGAGCGCACTGGCCACTGCTCCGGCCTGTGGGTGGGCTTCCAGGAATGCCATCATTTGCCGGGGGGCATCACCGATAATTTCGGTATCGGGATTGAGCAGCCAAATCCACTCCCCGCTCGCCTTTTCATAGGCATAATTATTGCCTCTGGCAAAGCCCAGATTCTCCTTCAAGGCAAATAAATGCACCTCGGGAAATTGCGCTTCGACCATCGCTGCCGAGCCATCGTGCGAGTCATTATCGACCACGATGATTTCATGCGCCAAATCCGCACATGCTTTTTGCAATGATACCAGGCAAGCTTGCAGATATTCTCGCGTATTCCAGTTGACGATAAGGATGGAGAGCACAGTGTAAGAGAGAAATTCGTTCGCAAATAGTATCACCGATTCGACTTGCCGATTCGATTCTGCCGCAAAGAATTTACACGCGATACCTCAACGACTTATACAAATAATTTTATCCCAGCTTGACTATATTTTCAGGTAAAATAAAGCCGTGTTGCCTACAACTTCTCCTCCACCCAAAACCAGCCCCCGACGCGTTGCCGCTAACAACGACTCTGGAAACTGGCCGCTTATCCTCGCTTGCGCTCTGGCACTCTACACTGTTGGAGCCGGCTGGGGTTTAATCAGTGGCAATATTCCTTCTTCGCGCGCCTTCCTTCTTATGGCTCTGCCCTGCCTCTTACCGTTTGCCTGGAACGCTTACGGATATTTTAAAGGGGAATACGATAAAGACCTGGGGCTGCTGTTTTCAGCAATCGGTTGGATGCTTATCCTTGTAGCCCTCATCTTCAAGGATATTGCGGTAGCCAGTGTTCCTGTTGGGGCCACAACTCCACCAGCCGGTTCGTCGTTGGCACCGATTTGCGGAGCCTTTGGAATATTCTGCCTCTTGATCGGTGCGGGCGCTTCATGGATGTTCTGGGCAAGCCGGGAAGACCGTGCGGCAACACCTCGTAACAGTACACATTATTAAGGCATAACGCCGAAAATTATACGCTGAACCACATTATTCCGATTTATTTTTCAACAGATTATGGCTTTCGATATTGATGGACTTTTGAATTTTGCAACCGCCAACGGTGCCTCCGACGTATTTCTTAAAGCTGAAACCCCTCCCACCCTTCGTCTGGGCGGGCACATCCGCAAGCTCGATCATCCCGAATTGACGGGAGAAGAGATCGAAAGCGTTGCTCGCAAAATGATGACGGCCAAACAGTGGGAAGAGTTTCTCGATCATCCCGATCACGACGTGGCCTATATGCTGCCGGGCGTGGCGCGTTTTCGTGTCAACATTTATCGCCAGCGCGGAACGGTGGCGATGTGCTTACGCGTGGTTTCGCTCAACATCCGAACCTTTCAGGAATTGGGGTTGCCCGAAGTCCTGGCCGAATTCACCCGCCATCACGATGGTTTGGTGCTGGTGACGGGTCCGACCGGTTCGGGTAAATCGACCACCCTGGCGGCGATGATCGACCTTATCAACCAGGAAAAGCGTGGCCACATCGTTACCATTGAAGACCCGATTGAATACGTCCATCCCGACAAAAATTCCATCGTTTCCCAACGCGAAATCGGTTTGGATACCAAGAATTTCGGTAATGCGCTCCGCGCTTCCTTGCGCGAAGCCCCGGACGTCATCCTGGTGGGTGAGTTGCGCGATACCGAGACTATGGGTATCTGTTTGCAGGCTGCTGAAACCGGTCACTTGGTTTTCTCGACTTTGCACACCGCTTCTGCGGCTGAAAGTATGGAGCGTATGCTGGCGATGTTCCAGCCACACGAAAAAGCCCTGGTTCAACAGCGTCTTTCAAAGACCTTGCGCGCTATTCTCTCGCAGAAACTGGTCCCGACTATCGACAATAAGCGTGTCTGCGCATTGGAAATCCTTAACGTTTCACCAACCGTTGCCCAGTATATTGAAGAAGGCCGCAGTGGCCAGATCTACCCGGCTATTAAAGAAGGTGCCAGCCAGTGGAATATGCAGACTATGAACATGGCGCTGGATAAATATGTTCGCGAAGGCAAAATCACCGAAGAGATGGCGATGGAATATGCCGGTATTCGTTCGGAATTGCGTCAGATGATGCGACGCACCGATGGATAATAAAAAGTCGTAAATGCAGATGCTGTACAGCCGTTACTCAACTCAGGAGCGATATACGTTATGGCCCACATTGATAGTTTCATCGGCATGATGGTGCAGCAAAATGTAGAGCGTGCGATTTTACTCGGAGACAAACCGGCGCATTTGTTTATCAACGGTCAGGATAGCCCTGGCCCGATTATTCCCGCCACCCAACTGCAGCAAGTGGTTCAGGAAATTGTCCCACCGGATTTACGTGCCGGGCTGGCCAACAGCGAAGACGTTAAATTCAGCTACCAATCGCCCAACGGGGCTTATCAAATCGTAATTCATCGCGTCAATGGCGGTGCTCTTCAGGTTGGCATCATGCCGGCAGGAACCTCAGCAGCACCTCCTGCGCCAACCGAAGCGCCCCCCGCCCCGGCGGCCGCTGCCGAGAATACACCGGTGCAGGTTATCAGCGAGAAAAGAAGCATCAAGCATATCGACGAGCTTTTCCACATGATGCAAAAACGCGATGCCAGCGATTTGCATCTGTCTTCCAAAGTGCTGCCGATGATGCGCATCCAGGGTGTGATGCAAACACTCGACGAATATGAAATTAACACTCATGACAATCTGAAAAAGTTACTCTGGCAAATCGCCCCCGAACGCAATCAGCAACAGTGGGAAAGCGAAAAAGACACCGACTTCGCCTATGAAGTGCCGGGGTTGGCGCGCTTTCGCTGTAACTACTTTGCCGACCGTCATGGGGTGGGTGCGGTTTTCCGCCTCATTCCTTCGGAAGTATTGACTGCCCAGCAATTGAAATTGCCCAAAGCCTGTATGGATTTATGCAGCCTGTCCAAAGGCCTGGTCGTGGTGACCGGCCCCACTGGTTCGGGTAAATCGACCACGCTGGCGGCGATGATCGACTATATCAACAAAACCCGCGATGAGCACATCATCACGATTGAAGACCCGGTAGAATTCGTCCATGAAAATATTAAATGCCTGATCAACCAGCGCGAAGTTCACGTCCACACCGATAGTTTCTCAAGGGCACTGCGCGCGGCTTTGCGCGAAGACCCCGACATCTGTCTGGTGGGTGAAATGCGCGACCTGGAAACGATTGAAATTGCTATCACCACGGCTGAAACCGGTCACCTGGTTTTCGGCACGTTGCATACGACTACCGCACCGAGCACGGTCGATCGCATTATCGACCAGTTTCCGCCCGGCCAACAGGCGCAGATTCGCGTCATGCTTTCCGAAAGCTTAAAAGGAGTTATCGCCCAAACACTGCTTCGCACCGTCGATGGCAAACGTGTGGCGGCTCATGAAATTCTGCTTGTCCCTACCTCCGTTGCCAACCTTATTCGTGAAGGTAAAACTTTTCAATTGCCTTCCCAAATGCAAATCGGCAAGGCCCAGGGGATGCAAACCATGAACGATTCCATCATTAAACACGTGGTGGAAGGGCGCGTGGCACCGATTGAAGGCTATATTAAAGCCGTCGATAAAGTCGGTATCATCCAGTCCTACGAAGCCAACAATATTAATATCGATTTCGAGGTTAATGTCGGCGGCTAACTTTTCCTGAAAACAACTGTCTCATTTAATACCCAACTCTGCGTAGTGGATTTCATTAGCGCGGTGACACAATAATGCCTGATTCCAGTTCTTCCGACAAATCATCCAAGCCCAATATTCCTCCTGTTCCATCGCCGCCGTTGCCTAAAATGCCACATACAGGCGACGCCAAAAAACAGGCACCGCCACCGGTGCCTTCACCGCCGCTGCCGCCTGTTGCACAAAAATCCAGCCCACCGGCACCGCCTCCAGGCGGCTTCAAACTCAGCGGCGACGAGCCTGCAGTAGAGCCGCCCCCGGTTCAACAGCAGTTGACACCTGAGGAAGAGGCGCTCATGCCGCAGGAGGAAGTGGCACCCCAGCAACCGGTTCGGCGTGCCCGCGCGGCCCGTCCGCTCGAAGGACAGGTAGCTCCACGCGCGGCAACGACTCCGGCTGCACCGGCACCTACCCCTAAACACACCCCGGCCGTGCCGCGCCCGGCCAGCCTGCAGTCGATGCACGTGGAAGAAGAACCCATAGAACCAATCCACCACGGCCAACCGGGTTGGCGTGATATGGTTGAGCGTGCCGAGCCGGTTTTCATGTGGCTGTTCCGCGTCAGCGCGTTTCTCTGTGCGATGTCGCTCGGTTTCTTGCTCTATGCCGTGTTTGTCACCAAAGTCGGCCAGCCCGGCACTCCGGCGGCGGTCGCCCAAACACTCAAAACCACGGTCACTATTTTTCACTGGTCGGCGTTCATCCTGGCTATCAGCAGCATCGTTCTTGCACTCGATTCCGTAGAACTTGGCATTGGCCTTGCCGTCGGTGGCGTCTTGTTGCACTTTGGAGCGCCCTGGTTTTTTGCCAACCATGTCGGTGAAACCACGGCCTCACTGGCGATCGCCCAAAGCTTGCGGACTACAGGTTTATGGTTGGCCGGGGCTGGCGTGTTCAAGGCAGCTATTGATCTCATGCAGTGGATCGTGGCATTGCCCGAACGCATGAAGCAACGTGCCGATGTCGGCTTGGGCAGCAAAGCTGAAGCCGCTCAACAACGCATCGCACGCGATGCCAACGTCATGTCGCCCTGTTGGAAACTGCCTTTCTGCCGTGAAACGATTCGCAAACAATGCCCGGCCTTTCTGGCTCGCAAAACCTGCTGGCGATTTGGGCGAGGCTGCTACTGCGACGAAGAAATGATTTCCCGCATCATTCGCGGCGAGTCGCTTGAAGCGATTAAAGCTCCGACTCGCCTCTCCAAAACCGGCAAAGCGCCGTGCGCACGATGCCATATCTATCTCGAACACCAGGGCCATAAGTTCAGGGCGCTCAGCCCTCTGACCCTGCCGGTGACAATCGTCATCATGTATGTCATCTGGCCAATCTGGGAACGGCTGTTTGCCGCTTTTAGCAAGTCCACCGTTTGGAGCATGCTTTCGTTCGACACCCGTAAGTTAGCACCAGATGCCATCAAGACGACCACTCAGGTTGATACGGGCGGAGGTTTGCCGGCGGAACAGGTCATGCACGTGTCCACCATTATCTTTGGCGTTCTCATCGGCTTTTTCGTGCTGGTCTATGTCGCCAAATTTATTGAATGGTTCGTTTACAAAGCGAAGCTGTAAGCTGCCTCACCACGACTTCCTGCCCTGGTGAGCGGGAAGTTTCGGTAAAATCAACACAAAGGCCACGAAGCTGACACAAAGATCACAATAATCTTTGTGTCAGCTTCGTGGCCTTTGTGTTAATCCAATGATCTATTCAATCGATTCAAGCAGATAAATAGTGGTTTATACCAATCCTGCAAATTAACTTCCTGAAATTCCTGTTGCTTGAGAGTAATAAATCGCTGAATTTTTGAAGTCAACGGTTAGCTTTTGAGTCCGTCATCCTCGCGAACGCGGGGATCCAGTACACAGCTTTTTGTTTATCTGATGGGATTTA
>Ga0209369_1000296_pt1 | contig 91087 bp, 83 predicted proteins | sample EBPBio142010_DNA_FD_185865 | JGI IMG/M metagenome (GOLD analysis project Ga0209369, IMG submission 185865) | Wastewater treatment Type I Accumulibacter community from EBPR Bioreactor in Madison, WI, USA - Reactor 1_10/4/2010_ DNA (SPAdes)... | ecosystem: Engineered > Bioreactor > EBPR >...
CGGCGACAACGCCGAGCTGGAAGTTGAGCTGATCACCCCGATCGCCATGGACCAGGGCCTGCGCTTCGCCATCCGCGAAGGCGGCCGCACCGTCGGCGCCGGCGTCGTCGCCAAGATCCTCGACTAAACGTCGAACGATCTGACGACTAAACCAAACAGAGGCCCCGCCGGAGCAATCCGGCGGGGCTTTTGCTTTGTGGGACTAGTCAGGCTGATCCGTTCGGTCCGGCTTCCAGTCGAACAGTTCGCTGAGGACCGTCAAAGCCTGGCCCCGCTGACTAGAGAAGTCGGGGTCGCGGGCGAGGTGGATACGGGCGTCGTCGGCTGCGGCGAGCAGAAGCTCGCGGTGGGCGACCGGGTCGGCGAAGCGGTAGGCGGGCAGACCGGCCTGCTTGAGGCCGAGCGGATCGCCGCCCCCGCGCATGGCCCAGTCCTGTTCCGCGATGAGGAAACCGTCCTCGGTGGCGCGCACGACTTCAAGGCGCGCCTGGGCGACTTGGCTGAGCGGCGGGTCGTAGAGCAGGACGCAGGCCGACTTGCCCTCGCCGCGCCCGACCCGGCCGCGCAGCTGGTGAAGTTGGGCCAGGCCGAAGCGCTCGGCCTGTTCGATGATCATGATGGTGGCGTTGGGCACATCGACGCCGACCTCGACCACGGTGGTGGCGACCAGCAGGGACAGGTCGTTGCGTGCGAAAGCGGCCATGACGGCTTCGCGCTCGGGGCCGGGCATCTGGCCATGGACCAGGCCGACGCGGTCGCCGAAGCGGGCTTTGAGCGAGACGGCGCGGGCCTCGGCCGACGCCAAGTCGACCTCGACGTTTTCAGCGACAAGCGGACAGATCCAGTAGGCCTGGGCGCCCGTCTCGATGACCTGGCCCAGCCGGTCGAGGATCGCGTCGGTGCGGTCCATGGGCAGGACGGAGGTGGTGATCGGCTGGCGCCCCGGGGGCTTTTCGTCCAGGCGGGAGACATCCAGGTCGCCGTACTGGGTCAGCTCCAGCGTGCGCGGGATCGGCGTGGCCGACATGGTCAACAGGTGGGCGCCGCCTTCGCCCGAACCGGCCTTGGCCTGAAGCAGGTTGCGCTGGGCGACGCCGAAGCGGTGCTGTTCGTCGACGATGGCGAGGCCCAGGTTGGCGAAGCGGACCGCCTCCTGGAACAGGGCGTGGGTTCCGATGACCACCGGGGTGGAGCCATCGGCCAGGCCGGACAGGGCGCGCAGGCGGGCTGCGCCCTTGTCACGCCCGACCAGGAGGACGCAGTCGATCCCGGCCTCGGCGAACATCGGCGCCAGCCGCTCGTGGTGCTGGCGCGCCAGGATTTCGGTCGGGGCCATCAGGGCGGCCTGAAAGCCGCTGTCGACCGCCGTGGCCATGGCCAGCAGGGCCACCGCCGTCTTGCCCGAGCCGACGTCGCCCTGAAGCAGGCGGCCCATGCGCGCGCCGGACGCCAGGTCGACGCGGATCTCGGACAGAGCGCGGCCCTGCGCGCCGGTCAAGGCAAAGGGTAAGGCGGTCTCCAGCGCAGTGGACAGCGGCCCCGCGGTCATCACCGGCGCGGCCAGCCGCCGCCGGGCGCGCTTGCGCTGGGCCAGGGCCAACTGGTGCGCCAGCAACTCGTCATAGGCGAGGCGTTTTCGAGCGGGCGTGGTGACCTCCAGATCCGCCTCGGCGCGGGGCTGGTGGGCCGTATCCAGAGCGGCGCGCCAGTCGGGCCAGGCCTGTCTGGCGAGCCAGGCTGGGTCCTGCCATTCTGACAGGAGCGGGGTCTGGCCGAGCGCCTCGATGACGAAGCGCCGGACCTGACGTGAGGAAACGCCGCCGCCGGCCGGATAGACCGGCTCGCTGAGCGGAATGTCGCCGGCCTTTTCGGGCAAGACGGCGAAGTCGGGGTGAGGGACCTGGACCTCGGAGCCATAGCGTTCGACCTTGCCGGAGATGACGCGGCGCGCGCCGACCGGCAGACTCTTGAGCAGGCTGTCGCCATAGGTCTTGAAATAGACGAGGTGGACCCAGCCGGTTTCGTCAAAGCCGCGCACCTTGTAGGGCTGGCCGGGCTTGCGAGAAGGGATGTGCTGGTCGATCTGGATCTCGAAGATCCCGACCTCACCCTCTATTGCGCCTGCCGCTGTCGTTCGACGTCGCCGGATCAGTCCGTGCGGCAGGGTGAAGGCGACGTCGCGTACCAAGGGCCCGGCGATCTTGGCCAGGGCCGGTCGGACGCGCGGCCCCACGCCTTTGAGCGTGTCGATGTCGGCGAACAGCGGGAACAGGCTTTCAGGCCTCATGCGAACTCCGCGCTCGCGCGATCGGATTTTCTGGATTGCATCGACACGTTCACAGAGTCACGTTCGCTGGAGTTGCGCCTTGGGAGAGGATGCCATGTCGGTTGTCATCTTGCAGAGGAATCTGGCGGCGCGGGGATTCGAGCCCGGACCCATTGACGGCCTGTTCGGCCGCCGCACCTATCAGGCCATAGCGGACTATGTCTCGGATCGTCGCGCGCCGGCGGGAACCGGCGATCTGCTGGCGCTGAACCTGCGGCTGGGTGAGATCACGACCCGGCGGCGGATGATCCACTTCTTCGCCCAGGTCACGCACGAGAGCGGCTTTCGCCCGCGAGCGGAGAGCTTGAACTATTCTGTCGCGGGGCTGAAGGCGACCTTTTCGTCGCACCGGATCTCGCGCGCCGACTGTGACCGATATGGTCGAAAGCCGGGCCGACCGGCCAATCAGGAAGCCATCGCCAATCGTGTCTATGGCGGAACCTGGGGCCAGAACAATCTGGGCAACACCCAGGCGGGTGACGGCTATCGCTATCGGGGGCGTGGTTTGATCCAGCTGACGGGGCGGTCCAACTATCGTCGCACGGCGCCGGAGTTTGAGATCAATCCCGATCTGGTTCTGACTGCGGCGGGGTCAGTCAAGGCGGCCGTAGATTTCTGGCGGAGCCGGGGCGTCAATCCACCGGCGGACCGCGATGACGTCGCGGCGGTGACGCGCGTGATTAACGGCGGCGTCAATGGACTGGCTGATCGCATCGCCCTGACCAACAAGATGAAGGCGATCTGGCCGGATTGATGCAATTGGCCATTGGCGCCGGGCGCTCGGAGCGCCTATTTCAGCCGCCGGAACAGCATTGAACGGACGGACGAAAGACCGTGGCCGAGGACTTGTCGCGCGTGCAGCGCCTGAAATATCGCGCCTGGCGCCGAGGGATGCGCGAGTGCGATCTGGTGCTGGGCGCCTTCGCCGATGCACGACTGCCAGCGATGAGCGAGGCGGAGCTGGATGCGTTCGAAGCGCTGATGGAGGCGCCGGACGACAAGCTGTGGACCTGGATCTTGGGCAGCGCCGAGCCGGACCCTGAATTCGCAGGGCCGATGCTGGATCAGGTCACGGCCTTTGCGCGCGAGGCGCTGGCGTGACCGATCCGCGCGTGGCGAACGATCCGGGGCCGCTGGAGCTGGCCGGGACGCCGGAGGGCTTTGACGCCCTGATGGCGGCCGATCTGCTGCGCGCGCGCGGCGGGGTCGGGCTGTTCGTGGCGCGGGACTTTCAGCGGGCCAACGCCCTGGCCGATGCGCTGGCCTTCTTCGGACCCGACATCGAGGTGCTGCGGCTGCCGGCCTGGGACTGTCTGCCCTATGACCGGGTCAGTCCGTCGGCGGGCGTGGCGGCCGAGCGGATGGCGGCCCTGACCCGGCTGGCGCGCGGCGGCGAGACGAAGCCGCTGATGGTCATCGCCACGGTCGCAGCGGCGGTGCAGCGGGCGCCGGCCCGCCAAGCCATGACCCACGCCGCCTGGTCGACGCGGGTAGGCCGCGTCGTCGATCTGGCCGAGTTGGAGCGGCATTTCGCGATCAACGGCTATCAGCGGGCCTCGACAGTGTCCGAGCGCGGCGAGTTCGCCGTACGCGGCGGGGTCATCGATGTGTTTCCGCCCGGCGCGGCCGAGCCGGTGCGGCTGGACCTGTTCGGCGACACCCTGGAATCGATCCGGGCCTTCGATCCGGAAACCCAGCGGTCGACGCGGCAGCTGAGCGAAATCGAGTTCCTGCCGGTGTCGGAGGTTCAGCTCGATCCAGAGGCGATCTCGCGCTTCCGCTCGCGCTGGCTGGAGACCTTCGGGGCCGGGGCCGACGATCCGGTCTATCAGGCGGTGTCGGAGGGGGTGCGCCGTCAGGGGCTGGAGCATTGGCTGCCGCTGCTGCACGCGCGGCTGGAGACGGTGTTCGACTATCTGCCCGCCGGGGCGGTCGTCATGCTGGACGCCCTGGCCGAGGACGCCTGTGACGAGAGACTGGCGATGATCGCCGACGCCTATGAAGCCCGCCGCGATATCGGCCGGACGAGTCAGCCCTACCGGGCGCTGGAGCCGAAGGCGCTGTATCTGACGCGCGCCGAATGGGACGAGCGGGTCTCGACCCTGGCCAGTCGCCGCTTCACCGCCTTTCAGCGCGCCGGGCTGGGCGTGGTCGACCTGGGCGGGGTCCAGGGTCGGACCTTCGCCGCCGAGCGGGCCCAGGACAGCGTCAATCTGTTCGAGGCCGTCACCGCCCATGCCAAGGCCTTGCAAGGCCAGGGCAAGCGGGTGCTGTTCGCCTCGTGGTCGGAAGGGTCGTCCGAGCGCCTGGCCTCGATGCTGAGCGATCACGGGCTGGATCAGGCGCCGCTGGCGACGGACTGGCGCGCGGCGCTGGCGCGGCCGATCCACACGATTCAGCGGGCGGTGCTGCCGGTCGAGCATGGCTTCGTCGCCGGGGATCTGGCGGTCATTTCCGAGACGGACATCCTGGGCGACCGGCTGGCCCGACCGAGGAAGAAGCGCCGTGCAGCCAACTTCCTGGCTGAGGCGTCGAGCCTGACGCCGGGCGATCTGGTCGTGCACATTGACCACGGCATCGGGCGCTATGAAGGGCTCAAGACGTTGGATGTGCAGGACGCGCCGCACGACTGTCTGGAGCTGCAGTACGCGGAGAAATCGCGGCTCTATCTGCCGGTCGAGAACATCGACCTGCTGACGCGCTATGGGTCCGAGGACAATGAGGTCCAGCTGGACCGGCTGGGCGGGGCCGCCTGGCAGGGCCGCAAGGCCCGGGCCAAGGCACGGCTGCGCGACATGGCCGAGGGGCTGATCGCCCTGGCGGCCAAGCGGGCGTTGCGGATGGGCGAGGCCATCGACCCGCCGCAGGGCCTGTTCGACGAGTTCTGCGCGCGCTTCCCTTACGAAGAGACGGACGATCAGCTGAACGCCATCGCTGATGTGCTGGACGACCTGGCCAAGGGTCAGCCGATGGATCGGCTGATCTGCGGCGACGTCGGCTTCGGCAAGACCGAGGTGGCTCTGCGCGCCGCCTTCGTGACCGCCATGTCGGGCCGCCAGGTGGCCATCGTCTGTCCGACCACGTTGTTGTCGCGCCAGCACTTTCGGACCTTCTCCGAGCGGTTCGCCGGCTGGCCGGTGCGGATCCGCCAGCTGTCGCGCATGGTCCCGGCCAGGGAGGCGGCCGAGACGCGCGAAGGTCTGAAAGCCGGCGAGATCGAAATCGTGGTCGGCACCCATGCGGTGCTGTCCGAACAGGTCGGGTTCAAGGACCTGGGTCTGGTCATCGTCGATGAGGAGCAGCACTTCGGCGTCAAGCACAAGGAGCGGCTGAAGTCGCTTCGGGCCGACGTGCATATGCTGACCCTGACGGCGACGCCGATCCCGCGCACCTTGCAACTGGCGCTGTCGGGCATTCGCGAAATGTCGATCATCGCCACGCCGCCGGTCGACCGGCTGGCGGTCAGAACCTACATCACGCCGTTTGACGCGGTGACGGTGCGCGAGGCGCTGCTGCGCGAGAAATACCGGGGTGGACAGTCCTATTACGTCGCGCCGCGCCTGAAGGATCTGCCCGACATCGAGGCCTTCCTGCGCGAACAGGTTCCCGAGGTGAAGGTGGTGGTCGGCCACGGCCAGATGTCGGCGACCCAGCTGGAGGGCGTGATGAGCGCCTTCTATGACGGCGAGTTCGACGTGTTGTTGTCGACCACCATCGTCGAGAGCGGCCTGGATATTCCCTCGGCCAACACCTTGATCGTGCACCGGGCGGATATGTTCGGCCTGGCCCAGCTGTATCAGCTGCGTGGGCGGGTCGGGCGGTCCAAGGCGCGGGCCTTCGCCTATCTGACGACGCCGCTGAACCGGGTGCTGACCGAGGCTGCAGAGCGGCGCCTCAGGGTGCTGCAATCGCTGGATAGCCTGGGGGCCGGGTTCCAGCTGGCCAGCCATGACCTGGATATTCGCGGCGGCGGCAATCTGTTGGGCGAGGAACAGTCGGGTCATATCCGCGAGGTCGGGGTCGAGCTGTATCAGCAGATGCTGGAAGACGCGGTCAATGCGCTGAGGGCCGAGCCGGGCGCCGCTTTTGGCGACGCGCGGGGCTGGTCGCCGCAGATCAATGCGGGGGCGGCGGTGCTGATCCCGGAGGCCTATATTCCGGACCTGAATGTGCGGCTGGCCATGTATCGCCGGCTGTCGGAAGCGGAGCGGCCCGAGGACCGCGAGGCCCTGGCGGCGGAGCTGATCGACCGATTTGGACCTCTGCCGGACGAGGCAGATCAGTTGCTCAAGGTCGTGGCCATCAAGGGGCTATGCCGCCAAGCCAATGTCGCCAAGATCGATGTCGGGCCCAAGGGCGCGGTTGTGACGTTCCGGGGAGATGTCTTCTCCAACCCGATCGGGCTGGTTCAGGTGATCCAGGGCTCGCTCGGGGCCTGGAAGGTGCGGCCCGATCAGAAGGTGGTTGTCAAGGGCGACTGGCCCGAGGCGGGCGACCGGCTGAACGCAGCCGAACGGATCACCCGCAAGCTCGCTGAAACAGCGTTCGCGGCCTAGGCGGTGGGCCGGGCCGCCCCGGCGGCGCGCTCGAGCAGGCTGACGGGCGATTCGTCGGCCTGGCCCTCGGCCTCGCCGATATCGAACGAGACCACAAACGGGGTCTTGTCCTCGCCGGCGTGAAAAGCGGTGCAGCCGATCACCGCCGCGATTCGTTCGGAAACCAGTCGGGCCTCGCCCAGACGCGTGGCTGGCAGGGCGACGGCGAAGACCTCAGGAGCCAGGCGCGCTGCGGTGTCTTCAGAGCGGACCAGGCGCGAAATCATGGCTCCAATCTGGGGCATGGCGCGGTCGACCCAGCCGCCAATGCGCGCCTGGTCCACCGCTTCCCGGGCCGCGACGCGCAGGACGCACACTGACAGCGGGCGGCGCCGACGGGCGGCGGCTGAGGATAGACGAGCCAGGTGCGAGGCGAACAGCTCACGCGTGAAAAGACCCGTAGCCGGGTCCATCAGACCCGAGTTGCGGGCGCGTTCGAGGATATCGCGGATGGTCTGGTGGCGGCGATAGGCGTCGGCCAGAGCCAGGACGCGCTGGGCGGTTTCCTCGACCGGCGCGTCGGGTGAGGCGACATCGGCGACTCCGCGCCCGAACACCTCACCCAGGCTGATGTCGGCGTCCGAGCGGAGATAGAGCACCACGGGCAGGTGATAGAGGCGGGTGTTTCGCTTGATCCCTGAAGCGATCGACAGGGCCTCGGTTCGTTTCTCGCCGCCCCATAGCAGCACGGCGTCGAACTCGCGTTCATGCAGATAGTCGAATGCGGTGTAGGGCGTCAGAGCGGCAGTCAGTTCGGCCCCGGCTTCCTCCAGCACATTGGCCAGGGCCAGGAAACGTGGATCGGGAGCGCCGACGGCCAGGACGCGGCGCGGCGTATCCGACGGCGCCGGCGCCAGGCGGATCCCCTGATCCTCGAAGGTGGCGCGGCGCAGCTCGAACTCTTCGACGGCCACGGCGGCGCGCACCAGATGTTCGAGCCGGAGCGCCGCCTGGGCTGGATGCACGGGCGGGGTCATGTGCAGGTCGGCGTCGCCGTCGTGGCCGCTCAGCAGCACCACGGGGAGCCGGCGTGAGCCGGCGGCGCCCTTGAGGCGGGTGACCAGGCCTTCAGGATATCCCCGGCGCGCGTCGACCACTGCGGCCTCTACGGCCATGTCGGCGATGGCGCGCTCGGCCGCCTCGACCGATCGGGCGGTGATCGTTGGCCAGCCCAGCATATCCAGGCCCTCGGCCAGCGGCCCGACCAGGTCATCCTCGGTCGCGAGCATGAGAACCCGCGCCTTCAGCCGGGGCGCAGGATCAACGATACTGGATTGCAATGCGCTCGGCGTTTCCCCCATGAGGCGGTTCTTACGCAATCCGGTGACGAAATGGTATCGCCTGAATGGGGTTGATCGTGATCGCAAAACCGGGGATTTCCTCCCGATGACCGATTTACGGCCGGATAAGCCGCCTGTGTGGACGCCGCGATTCGCGGCGTTCCGCGCTGTTGGCGTACTGGGGCGCGCCTTGGCGCGCCTGTGGGGACGCGACGTCATGCTGTATGTCGGCGGCGTGTCGTTCTTTGCGCTGCTGGCGGTGTTTCCGGCGGTGGCCTTGATCATCGCTTTTTTCAAGGTGGTGCTGAACACCGGCGTTGGCCTGGAGCAGGCTGAGGCTCTGATCGAGGTCGTACCGCACGCGGCGCGCGGCCTGTTCCAGTCCGAGGTCGAGCGGCTGATCGCGGCGCCCTTCCACAAAATTTCAGCCCAGAGCGCGGTGGCCCTGGTCGTCGGCGCCTATGCGGCGCATCGTGGCTTCAAGGCGGTACTGGCCGGTTTGACCTTCATCCACGACGAGACCGACCAGCACGGCTTTTTCCGTTTCAATCTGCTGGCCTTCATCGTGGCGGTGTGCGCCTTCGTCTTGATGACGGTGGTGTCGGGTGCGGTCCTGACCATCCGGCTGATGCACGAAACTCAGGAAACCGAGGCTCTAGAAGGCCTGGGCCTGGACAGTGAATGGATGTGGGCGTTCGCCGGGCTGACAGTCGGACTGACGCTGCTCTACCGGTACGCGATGGCGCATTCCAAGCGGGTGCCCTGGCGCGCCGCGATCGGCGGAGGGATCGGGGCTGCGCTGCTGCTGGCTTTGGCGTCGTGGGCCTGCGCGGTCTATGTCGATCAGGTGGTGGAGCTGGGCGCGACCTATGGCTCGGTTGGTGCGGTGGTGGTGTTCCTGATCTGGCTGAGCTGGAACGTGAACGCGGTCTTCCTGGGTGGCGCACTGGCGACCGAGATCGAGATCGCCCTGCATGAATACCGCCGCGCCAACGAGGCTGCCGCGGCCCAGGATGAAGCTGATCTCAGCCTGTCGGAGCCGCGTCACTTCTGGTGATCTGGAACCTCAGGACGGGGCCGTCCTGTTCGACCGAATCGAGGCCGTGGCCGGTCTGGGCTACGAAATGCGGCACGTCGATACGCGCCATCGGATCGTCAGCGACAAGTTCGAACCGGGCGCCGGGCGCCGCATTTCGCAGCGCCCGGCCCAGTTTCAGCGTTGGCGTCGGGCAGCGATGCCCGCGCGCGTCGATCACTGTCACGCTGGCGCGCCAACCACGGCGTCAACCGAGCCGGTGGTGACCGAATGATAGCCCGGGCGGGCCTCAGCGTAGATGCGCCGGGCGATAGTCTGGCCCCAGGCGTCCTCTTCCATCAGGGCGCGGAACAGCGGCAGGACGAACTTGCGTCGGCCCATGGAGTTCAGGAAATGATCCAGCGCCGGCACGGCGGGCTCGTAGCGGTTCTCGATGGCGATCATCAGCCACGCGAACAGGACCTCGGCGTTGCCGCTGGCCGACAGACCGAGCGTGCTGTCCAGCGATGCCAGACGGGCGGCGGGAATCTCTTCGGGCAGTTCGCCCAAGAAACGCTGGCGCTCCTGGGTCGACCAGCCGGACCACGGTACGGCAGAGGCGTCGCCTGACGCGGTCCAGGCTGCGACCGCCTGGTCGACGCGGTCAAAGGCCTGCGAGTGCGGCTCTTCGACATTGGAGGGCAGACCAGGGCCGTAAACCCAGGCGTCGATCATAAGCTGTTGTTCCAGCGCCGCGTCGCCGCGCACCAGATTGGCGCGCAAGTCAGCCAGGAAATCGGTGGTGGTCATCGGCTGGAAGGCGTGGCGGTCGAAATAGCCGCGCAGGTAGGCGTCGAACCGCTCGCGCCCAACGATGCGTTCGATGGTGCGCAGGAAGAAGGCGCCCTTCTCATAGGCCACGTCGGTCAGGCCGTCGTCCGGGTCCCGTTCGGCCAGATTGATATAGAGGTGGGTGTCGGCGTCCGGCAGCTCGGCCAGGGTGGCCTGCAGGCTGTCCCAGCCCAGCACCTGTTCCATCATGGCGCGGTCGCGCCCATAGACCTCTTCCATGATCCGGTTCTCGAAATAGACCGTGAAGCCCTCATTGAGCCAGAAATCCGACCAGGTGGCGTTGGTCACCAGATTGCCCGACCAGCTATGCGCCAGTTCGTGGGCGACCAACGAAACCAGCGAGCGGTCGCCTGCGATGATGGTGGGGGTGGCGAAGGTCAGGCGCGGGTTCTCCATCCCGCCGAACGGGAAGGACGGCGGCAGGATCAACAGGTCGTAGCGGTCCCAGCGATAGGGGCCGTAGAGGCCTTCGGCGGCTTCGACCATGCGTTCGACATCCACCATCTCGGCGGCCGACCGCGCCAGCGTTGACGGTTCGGTATAGACGCCGGTGCGCGGACCGGTGGCCTCAAAGGCGATGTCGCCAATGGCGATAGCCATCAGATAGGGCGGTACCCGGTTGTCCATACGGAAGCGCCAGGCCCGCATCCCGGGTCCCGCCGGTTCGCCCTGGGGCGTCAGATCCTCGGCGCTCATGACCACGCGCAGGGCTTCGGGTGCGACGATGCGGGCTGAATAGGTCTGGCGGATGCCGGGGCTGTCCTGGGTCGGAACCCAGGTACGGGTGAGGATGGCCTGGCCCTGGCTGAACATGAAGGGCTGGGCGCCGCCGGCGGTCTGTTCGGGCGAGAGCCACTGCAGCGCCGCTGCGCCCGGGCTGGTTTCATAGGAGACGACGACTTGACGTGTGTTCGGGCCGATCTCGATGGTCAGCGGGCGGCCGAGGAACGGCCGCGTCTCACCCAGGGTCCAGTTGGTCGGCTGACCATCGATGGTGACGGTGCGGATGGCCAGATCGCGGGTGTCCAGCACCAGTTGGCTGGCGCCCGGGGCGGTCTGGATGGTCAGGGTCGCGGTCCCGCTCAGCACCTTGCGTCCGAAATCCGCAGTCAGGTCGACGGCCACGTTGCTGACGCGCGCCTCATTGGGTCGCGCGTAGGAATGGATGTCTCGAACGAGCTGGGCCATCGGCGCCTCGGCCGTCGGCGGGGTCGGCTGGGCGTCCGGCGTGGTGGAACAGGCGGCCAGAAGGCTGGCGGTGGCGGCGGAGACGAGCAGCTGACGGATCATGACGGGTTCCGGGTGATTTGCGTTGGCGTTGTTCTAGGGGCTGGGAACATAACGGCAAGGTCGCAGAGGTGTTTCACGCGGCGGCGAACGGCGAGCGAACAGGGTAGAGCTTGAATCGCGCCGCCAGTCGGCGGGGCCCCAGGCGAGGCTGGTCGACCGCTCGTCCGAGTCCAGCCTCGATCATCTTGCACGCGATTCAACTCGCCCGGCTGCCGATTCCACAACCCCGGGAATTGAGCCTGCACGGTCAGCGATGGTGAACGCCCATTAGCGGCGTTTGTGCACGGATCATTGAACGACGCGGCGCGACACTCGCTTCAGGGAGGCGGGAGTCCGTCATGAGAGCATTCGCTCCTGGCCTGTGGGCGCAATCGAAGGGCAACGTGGCGATGGTGTTCGCCCTAACCTTGCCCATCGTCGTGGGCGGCGCCGCGTTCGGCGTAGAGACAACCTATTGGTACTATAAAACGCTCGAGCTTCAGGCGGCGGCGGATGCGGCGGCGCACGCTGGCGCGATCGAACGCCGCGCCGGAGCCGACGACGCGTCCGTCAGCGAGGTCGCCGTCATGACGGCCCGTGAAAATGGCTACCAAGCATCGGCTGGAACTGCCGAGGTCAACACCCCGCCGCTGAGCGGGCCGTCGGCGGGGGGTGATGCGGTCGAAGTCATTCTGAGCGAAACCGCTGATCGGTTTTTCACGCGAATGTTCCTGGAGGGCGACGTCGACCTGACGGCGCGAGCGGTCGCAACGTTTCGCACCGCGTCCAACGCCTGCGTGTTGGCGCTGGACCCGAGCGCGTCGCGCGCCGCCGACTTCTCGGGCAATACATCGGTGTCGCTGACCGGGTGCAGCGTGATGGCCAACTCGCGCGCGTCGGACGCCGTCAGCCTGCGAGGCTCGGCCCAACTGACGGTCAACTGCCTGATCTCCGGTGGCGGCGCGGCGGTTGGCGGCGGTGCGACGTTGACGGAATGCCGGTCACCCATCCTGAATGCGCCGCCGGTCGGGGATCCCTATGCGGACATCCCACAACCAACTCCCCAGGGCGGCTGTCTCAACAGCGCCGGATCCAGCCTGTCTCCGGGGCGCTACTGCAGCGGGCTGCGTCTTGGCGGCAGCGTTACGCTGCAGCCTGGCGTCTATCACGTCTCGGGTGGTGATTTCCGGATCAACGCCAACGCCGATGTCCGCGGCTCGGGCGTCACTATCGTTCTGCATGGGTCGAGCGGGCTGAACTTCAACGGGAACGCGACCGTGAACCTGTCGGCGCCGGCCACGGGAGCGACGGCCGGCATCCTTGTCTTTGGCGACCGAAGCGGCGGCGGTTCGTCGACCTTGAACGGGACAGCCGCATCCACCCTGACCGGCGCGGTCTATCTGCCGCGTCAGGCTGTATCCTACCTGGGCAACTATTCGGGGTCGGGCGGCTGCGTGCGGGTGGTTGCGCGCACGGTGCAATGGTCAGGCAGCACCCAGCTGTCGTCGGACTGCTCTGCGTTCGGCATTCCGGCGATCCCGGTGCTGCATCTCGTTCAGCTGACGGAATAGCCATGCGCACCCTGATCGCATTCTCGAAAGACCAGTCCGGAGGCGCCGCAGTTGAAATGGCGATCGTCGCTCCGGTGATCGCCGGCCTGGCGCTGGTGTCGGCCGAGGTGTGGATGATGTCGATGGACAAGCAAAGGGCGGCCACCGCCCTGGGCGCTGCCTCGGACTACTACATGGGCGGTGGGTTGTCCGACGATGACGCGGCCAGCGTTGCGATGGCGGCCTGGCGCGATCCGCCGCAGGGCGCCGCTGTGTCTCATGCGCGCTCGGGCCGTTGCGGCGCCGACCTTGCCGAGGTGTCGTCGTTCTGTTCCAACGGATCAGCCGCCGCCGTCTATGTCACCCTGATCGCCAGCGGCGTCAGCCAAGGCTTGTTTGACGAACGAAATGTCGAGGCGGAAAGGACCGTCCGTGTTCGCTAGCGCCAGGCTTCGCCGCTTTGGCGACTGTCAGGGCGGCGCCAGTGCGGTTGAGTTCGCCCTGTGTCTGCCGCTGCTGGCGGCGCTGCTTATGGGGGTGTTGGAGTTCGGGTGGACCCAGCACTGTCTCTCGAGCGTCCGGTTCAGTCTGGAGCGGGCGGGACGGCATCTTTCGGTCAGTCCAAACGCGACCGAGGCTGAGTTGACCGAGATCGTCGAGACGCAGCTTCAAGACCTGGCGAACGACTTGGTCAGCGTATCGTTGGTGCGCGAGGCGCGCGGGCCGACGGGCGAAACCGGTGTGGTGACTGCTGTCTATCAGCGCTCGATCGGCATACCTGGCCTGGCGAGCATTCCGGTCGACTACGAAACGTCGATTGAGACGCCCATCTCCCAGTTCTACGTCCCCTAGTGGGGCGGGCGCTGGCGACTCATTGATTGGTTAGGAGGAAATCTCGATGAACGATCTGGTCGCTCTTATGAAGGTCGCCGCCATCGGCGGCTCCATGTTCTGTTTCGGCGCCTATGTTTACGGCTATGTATTCAGGCCCAAAGGAAGCCGCCGCCTGCATGTCGCCAGTCTGCTGTTCTCGGGCGTGGCCTTGGTCAGCGTCATTGGCTTGCTTCCGCAGGTGATGACGCCCGGCAGCGTCGTGGCCGGCGTGACGCTGGTGACCTTCCTGCTGTTGTCGGCTCTGTTCCAGGCCACGACCGCCTTCCGAGGTCGATCCGGCGACCGGCGCGGGGCGCGAGCCGGCAAGCAAGCGGGAACCGAAAACCGCCGGGAGCCGCGCACCGATCCAACGCCCGAGACCGCCTGAAGCCTATTCGGCCGGCGTCACCGTCAGCAGCTCGACCCGGAACAACAGGGTCGAGTTCGGTGCGATCAGATCGCCGCCGACCCAGCGCTCGCCGTAGGCCAGATCGCCGGGAATGGCGAAATCGAAGGTTTCGCCCGCGCGCATTAATTGAAGGCCCTCGGTCCAGCCGGCGATGACCCGGTTGAGCGGGAACTCGATGGGGTCGCCGCCAACCGAGCTATCGAACTCTCGGCCGTCGATGAAGGTCCCGGTATAGTGGACGCGCACCGTGTCGGCCGGGCCGGGGTGGGCGCCTTCGGGGTTGGCGGCCCCCACGCGGCGATATTGCAGACCGCTTTCGGTGACGGCCCAGCCGCGCTGGGTGGCGTTCCAGGCGAGGTAGGCCTGCTGGCCGGCTTCCCAGGACGCCTGGGACGGCGGACCGAGATCGACCGGCGCGGGGGCGGGCGATCCGCCGCAGGCGGCAAGCGCGAGGACGAGGGCGGGAGCGACGACGACGATGAGCTTCATGGCGGCTGTCTAGCATCGCCCGGGGTCGGCTGAAAATACGCCCCCGGGGCCTTTCCTTCGCCCGAATTCGCGCTATATACGGTGCCTTCGCAAGAAATCGATTCCTGCGCGCAAGCGCCGAGGCCCGGCTCGCCCCCAGCCGGACGAAGGCGCAGCTCCTCCCCGGGAGCCTTTCAAAATCTAGCGTCCTGAGGCGGATCGCCTCGAGGGTGGACGCGATGAGACGGCGCAAACCGCTCCTGCGAGAGGAGACGGCATGCGCTTTTTTGACGTGGCGCGGGGGATTGTCCCGGGCCGAAACAGGGACACCAGATGGCGCACTCCTTCACCGGCAAGAAGCGGATCCGCAAATCGTTCGGCCGCATTCCCGAGGCCGTGACGATGCCGAACCTGATCGAGGTTCAGCGGTCTTCGTACGAGCAATTCCTGCAGCGCGAGACGCGCCAGCCGGATCGGATCGACGAGGGCGTTCAGGCGGTCTTCAAGTCGGTCTTCCCGATCAAGGACTTCAACGAGCGCGCGACGCTGGAATACGTCTCGTACGAATTCGAAGACCCCAAGTACGACGTCGAGGAGTGCATCCAGCGCGACATGACGTATGCCGCGCCGCTAAAGGTCAAGCTGCGCCTGATCGTCTTTGAGGTCGAGGAAGAGACCGGGGCCCGTTCGGTCAAGGACATCAAGGAGCAGGACGTCTATATGGGCGACATCCCGCTCATGACGGACAAGGGCACCTTCATCGTCAACGGCACCGAACGCGTCATTGTCTCGCAGATGCACCGTTCGCCGGGCGTATTCTTCGACCACGACAAGGGCAAGACCCACTCGTCGGGCAAGCTGCTGTTCGCGGCGCGGGTGATCCCGTACCGCGGCTCATGGCTGGACTTCGAATTCGACGCCAAGGACATCGTCTATGTCCGGATCGACCGCCGCCGCAAACTGCCGGCCTCCACCTTCCTGATGGCCCTGGGCATGGACGGCGAGGAGATCCTCTCGACCTTCTACGAGACCGTTCCCTACGCCAAGCGCGTCGCCAAGAAGACCGAAGAGGTCACCTGGGTGACGCCGTACAAGGCCGAGCGCTGGCGCGGCGTGAAGCCGGAGTTCGATCTGGTCGACGCCGACACCGGCGAAGTGGTGGCCCAGGCCGGTCACAAGATTTCGGCCCGCGCGGCCAAAAAGCTGGGCGAGACGGTCAAGTCGCTAGCCCTGGGCCAGGACGCCCTGATCGGCAAATATCTGGCCGCTGACGCCGTCAATATGCAGACCGGCGAGATCTACGCTGAGGCCGGCGACGAGCTGGACGCGGAGATCATCGCGGCGCTGGAAGGCCAGGGCTTCGACACCATCGAGGTGCTGGACATCGACCACGTCACGGTCGGCGCCTACATGCGCAACACCCTGCGCGTGGACAAGAACGCCAACCGTGAAGAGGCGTTGTTCGACGTCTATCGCGTGATGCGTCCGGGCGAGCCGCCGACGATCGAGGCCGCCGAGGCGATGTTCCAGTCGCTGTTCTTCGATTCCGAGCGCTACGACCTGTCGGCCGTGGGCCGGGTCAAGATGAACATGCGCCTGGAGCAGGACGTCGAGGACCATGTCCGCGTCCTGCGCAAGGAAGATATTCTTGAGGTGCTCAAGATCCTGGTCGGCCTGAAGGACGGCCGCGGCGAGATCGACGACATCGACAACCTGGGCAACCGCCGGGTCCGCTCGGTCGGCGAGCTGCTGGAAAACCAGTACCGCGTCGGCCTGCTGCGTATGGAGCGGGCGATCAAGGAGCGCATGAGCTCGGTCGATATCGACACGGTCATGCCGCACGACCTGATCAACGCCAAGCCGGCGGCCGCCGCCGTGCGCGAGTTCTTCGGCAGCTCTCAGCTGTCGCAGTTCATGGACCAGACCAACCCGCTGTCGGAAATCACCCACAAGCGCCGTCTCTCGGCGCTTGGTCCGGGCGGTCTGACGCGCGAGCGCGCCGGCTTTGAAGTGCGCGACGTGCACCCGACGCACTATGGCCGCATCTGCCCGATTGAGACGCCGGAAGGCCCGAACATCGGCCTGATCAACTCGCTGGCGACCCACGCCCGCGTGAACAAGTACGGCTTCATCGAAAGCCCGTATCGCCGCGTCAAGGACGGCAAGGCCACCGACGAGGTGGTCTACATCTCGGCCATGGAAGAGGCGAAATACACCATCGCCCAGGCCAACATCGAGCTGAAGAAGGGCGAGATCGTCGAGGACCTGGTCCCGGGCCGGATCAACGGCGAATCGCAGCTGCTCAACAAGGACGCCGTCGACATGATGGACGTCTCGCCGAAGCAGGTCGTTTCGGTCGCGGCGGCCCTGATCCCATTCCTTGAAAACGACGACGCCAACCGCGCCCTGATGGGTTCGAACATGCAGCGTCAGGCTGTGCCGCTGGTTCAGGCTGATGCGCCTCTGGTCGGCACTGGCATGGAGGATGTGGTCGCCATCGATTCCGGCGCCGTGGTCATCGCCCGCCGCGCCGGCGTGGTCGAGCAGATCGACGGCACCCGCATCGTGGTTCGCGCCACCGAAGAGACCGACGCCTCCAAGTCCGGCGTCGACATCTACCGTCTGTCGAAGTTCCAGCGGTCGAACCAGTCGACCTGCATCAACCAACGCCCGATCGTGCGCGTGGGCGATGAGGTGCAGGCCGGCGATGTCATCGCCGACGGCCCGTCGACGGACCTGGGCGAACTGGCGCTTGGCCGCAACGCCCTGGTCGCCTTCATGCCCTGGAATGGATACAACTTCGAGGACTCGATCCTCATCTCCGAGCGCATTGTGCGCGACGACGTCTTCACCTCGATCCACATCGAGGAGTTCGAGGTCATGGCTCGCGACACCAAGCTGGGCCCGGAAGAGATCACCCGGGACATCCCCAACGTCGGCGAGGAGGCCCTGCGTAACCTCGACGAGGCGGGCATCGTGGCTATCGGCGCCGAAGTCCAGCCGGGCGACATCCTGGTCGGCAAGGTGACGCCCAAGGGCGAAAGCCCGATGACCCCGGAAGAGAAGCTGCTGCGCGCCATCTTCGGCGAGAAGGCTTCGGACGTTCGCGACACCTCGCTGCGGCTGCCGCCGGGCGTGGCGGGCACCATCGTCGATGTGCGCGTGTTCAACCGTCACGGCGTCGACAAGGACGAGCGGGCCCAGGCCATCGAGCGTTCAGAAATCGAACGTCTCGGCAAGGACCGCGACGACGAGCTGAAGATCCTGGAGCGCAACGTTTACAGCCGTCTGCAGGCCCTGGTTGTCGGCAAGAAGGCCAACTCGGGTCCAAAGGGCCTGGGACGCGGCGACGTCACGGCTGAAAAGCTGGCCGACATCTCGCGCGGTCTGTGGTGGCAGATCGCGCTGGACGACGAGAAGGCCCAGGGCGAACTGGAAGCCATGAAGAAGCAGTTCGAGGACGCCCGCAAGCGTCTGGACCGCCGCTTCGAGGACAAGGTCGAGAAGCTCCAGCGCGGTGACGAAATGCCGCCTGGCGTGATGAAGATGGTCAAGGTCTTCGTGGCCGTGAAGCGCAAGCTTCAGCCCGGCGACAAGATGGCCGGCCGTCACGGCAACAAGGGCGTCATCTCCAAGATCCTGCCGCTTGAGGACATGCCTTATCTGGAGGACGGCACCCCGGTCGACGTGGTGCTGAACCCGCTGGGCGTGCCGTCGCGCATGAACGTCGGTCAGATCTTCGAAACCCACCTGGGTTGGGCTTCAGCCGGTCTGGGCAAGCAGATCTCGTCGCTGCTCGAAGCCTGGCAGCACGGCGGTCAGAAGAAGGCTCTGATTGAGCGACTGTCGGAAATCTACGGCAAGGACGTGCCGCTGCCAGACAGTGAAGAAGAGCTGGTCGAACTGTCGCGCAACCTCTCTAAGGGCGTTCCGTTCGCCACGCCGGTGTTCGATGGCGCTCACATCTCGGACATCGAGAATCTGCTGGAGGCTGCCGGCCTGAACCGCACCGGCCAGTCGGTGCTGTTCGACGGCCTGACGGGCGACCAGTTCAAGCGTCCGGTCACGGTCGGCTACATCTATATGTTGAAGCTGCACCACCTAGTCGACGACAAGATCCACGCTCGCTCGATCGGCCCGTACTCGCTGGTCACCCAGCAGCCGCTGGGCGGCAAGGCGCAGTTCGGTGGTCAGCGCTTCGGGGAAATGGAGGTTTGGGCCCTGGAAGCCTATGGCGCCGCCTACACCCTGCAAGAGATGCTGACGGTGAAGTCCGACGACGTGGCCGGTCGCACCAAGGTCTATGAAGCCATCGTCCGCGGCGACGACAGCTTCGAGGCGGGCATTCCCGAGAGCTTCAACGTGCTCATCAAGGAAATGCGCTCGCTGGGCCTGAACGTGGAGCTGGAGAACGGGTGACGGGATCCGGCCCACCCCGGGCGACCGGGGTGGGCTCCGCCCTCAACCGATCTCTTTCTCAATGATTTTAGCGGCTCCGAGCCGCAGCTAAGGAACCAAGATGAACCAGGAAGTCCTGAACATCTTCAACCCGGTCCCGGTCACCCCGACCTTCGACCAGATCCGCATCGCCCTGGCCTCGCCGGAAAAGATCAAGTCGTGGTCTTTCGGCGAGATCAAGAAGCCCGAGACGATCAACTACCGCACGTTTAAGCCTGAGCGTGATGGCCTGTTCTGCGCCCGCATCTTTGGCCCGACCAAGGACTACGAATGCCTGTGCGGCAAGTACAAGCGCATGAAGTACAAGGGTATCATCTGCGAGAAGTGCGGCGTCGAGGTCACCCTGGCGCGCGTCCGACGCGAGCGGATGGGCCACATCGACCTGGCCTCGCCGGTCGCCCACATCTGGTTCCTGAAGTCGCTGCCTAGCCGCATCTCGCTGATGCTCGACATGCCGCTGAAGGAAGTCGAGCGGGTTCTGTATTTCGAGAACTACATCGTCACTGAGCCGGGCCTGACCCCGCTCAAGCAAAACCAGCTGCTGACCGAAGACGAGTTCTACCGCTTCCAGGAAGAATTCGGCGACGACGGCTTCACCGCCGAGATCGGCGCTGAGGCCGTTCGCAACCTGCTGATGGCGATCGACCTTGAGGCCGAGGCCGCCAAGCACCGCGCCGAACTGGCGGACAGCCCGTCGGAAATGAAGGCCAAGAAGGCGTCCAAGCGCCTCAAGTTGATGGAAGCCTTCCTCGAGTCAGGCAACAAGCCCGAGTGGATGATCCTGACCATCGTGCCGGTGATCCCGCCCGAGCTGCGCCCGCTGGTGCCGCTGGATGGCGGTCGTTTCGCCACTTCGGACCTGAACGACCTGTACCGCCGGGTCATCAACCGCAACAACCGTCTGAAGCGTTTGATGGAGCTGCGGGCGCCGGACATCATCATCCGCAACGAAAAGCGGATGCTGCAGGAATCGGTCGACGCCCTGTTCGACAACGGTCGCCGTGGCCGGGTCATCACCGGCGCCAACAAGCGGCCCCTGAAGTCGCTGGCCGATATGCTGAAGGGTAAGCAGGGCCGCTTCCGTCAGAACTTGCTGGGCAAGCGCGTCGACTATTCGGGCCGTTCGGTCATCGTGGTCGGCCCCGAGCTGAAGCTGCATGAGTGCGGCCTGCCCAAGAAGATGGCGCTGGAGCTGTTCAAGCCGTTCATCTACGCGCGCCTTGACGCCAAAGGCCTGTCGGGCACCGTCAAGCAGTCCAAGCGCATGGTCGAGCGCGAGCAGCCGCAGGTCTGGGACATCCTGGAAGAGGTGATCCGCGAGCACCCGGTTCTCTTGAACCGCGCGCCGACCCTGCACCGCCTTGGCATCCAGGCGTTCGAGCCCAAGCTGATCGAGGGCAAGGCCATCCAGCTGCACCCGCTGGTCTGCGCCGCCTTCAACGCCGACTTCGACGGCGACCAGATGGCCGTGCACGTCCCGCTGAGCCTCGAGGCCCAGCTGGAAGCGCGCGTCCTGATGATGTCGACCAACAACATCCTGTCGCCGGCCAACGGCAAGCCGATCATCGTGCCGTCTCAGGATATCGTCCTGGGCCTGTACTACATGTCGCTGGTCAAGGACGGCGAGCCGGGCGAGGGCAAGCTGTTCGGCAACCCGGCCGAGATCGACGCCGCGCTCGACGCCGGCGTCGTGACCCTGCACACCCGGATCAAGGCGCGCTGGACCGAACTGGGCCCAGACGGCGAAGAGGTCACGCGGGTCATCGACACCACGCCGGGCCGCATGAAGCTGGGCGCCTTGCTGCCGCGCGATCCGAACGTCGGCTATCGCCTGCTTGAGAAGAACCTGACCAAGAAGGAAATCGGCAATCTGATCGACGTGGTCTATCGCCACTGCGGTCAGAAGGCGACGGTGATCTTCGCCGACCAGTTGATGGGCCTGGGCTTCAAGGAAGCGGCCAAGGCTGGCATCTCCTTCGGCAAGGACGACATCGTCATCCCGACGCGCAAGACCGCTCTGGTCGAGGAAACCCAGAAGCTGGTCGAGGAATATGAGCAGCAGTACGCCGACGGCCTGATCACCAAGGGTGAGAAGTACAACAAGGTTGTCGACGCTTGGTCCAAGGCCACTGATCGCGTCGCTGACGAGATGATGGCCGAGCTCAAGGCCCCGACCATCGGGCCGGATGGTCGCGAAGGCGAGATCAACTCGATCTATATGATGGCCAACTCCGGCGCCCGTGGTTCGCAAGCCCAGATGAAGCAGCTGGGCGGGATGCGCGGTCTGATGGCCAAGCCGTCCGGCGAGATCATCGAGACCCCGATCGTCTCGAACTTCAAGGAAGGCCTGACCGTTCTGGAGTACTTCAACTCCACCCACGGCGCCCGTAAGGGCCTGGCCGACACCGCGTTGAAGACGGCCAACTCGGGTTATCTGACGCGTCGTCTGGTCGACGTGGCCCAAGACTGCATCATCACCGAGGAAGACTGCGGTTCGACCCGGGGCATCACCCTGCGCGCCGTCGTTGAAGGCGGTGAGGTGCTGGTGTCGCTGGGCGCGCGCGTGCTGGGCCGGACCACGGCTGAGGACGTCAGGGAGCCTGGCGTCGACGAGGTGCTGGTCCCTGCCGACACCCTGATCGACGAAGAACTGGTCGAGGTGATCGAGGCCGCTGGCGTCCAGGCCATCAAGGTCCGTTCGGTGCTGACTTGCGAAAGCGAGATCGGTGTCTGTGGCGCTTGCTACGGTCGCGACCTGGCCCGCGGCACGCCGGTGAACATCGGTGAGGCTGTCGGCGTCATCGCCGCCCAGTCGATCGGTGAGCCGGGCACTCAGCTGACGATGCGGACCTTCCACATCGGCGGCGCCGCCCAGGTGGCCGAGCAGTCCTTCTTCGAAGCCGTCAACGACGGGACGGTCAAGCTGGGCGACGGCGCAACCGTCAAGGCCTCGCATGGCGACCTTGTGTCGATGAGCCGCAACCTGACGATCACGGTTCAGGTCGATGGCAAGGACCGCGAGAGCTATCGCGTTCCCTACGGCACGCGCCTGCGCATCAAGGACGGCGACGCGATCAAGAAGGGCCAGCGCCTGGCCGAATGGGACCCCTACACCAACCCGATCATCACCGAAGTGGGCGGCAAGGTCCGTTTCGAGGATCTGGTCGAGGGTCTGTCGATCCGCGAGGAAACCGACGAGGCCACCGGCATCGCTCAGCGCGTCGTCTCCGACTGGCGCGCCAGCCCGCGCGGCGCCGATCTGCGTCCGAGCATGGGCGTGATGGGCAAGGACGGCGAATACCAGAAGCTGGCCTCGGGCGGCGACGCCCGCTACCAGTTGCCGGTCGGAGCCATTCTGTCGGTCGGCGACGGCGACGACGTCAAGCCGGGCGAGGTCATCGCCCGCGTGCCGACCGAAAGCGCCAAGACCCGCGACATCACCGGCGGTCTGCCGCGGGTGGCCGAGCTGTTTGAAGCCCGTCGTCCGAAGGATTGCGCCGTCATCGCCGAGATGGACGGTCGGGTCGAGTTCGGTCGCGACTATAAGAACAAGCGCCGCATCAAGATCACCCCGGAGCTGGACGCGGACGGCAACCAGGGCGAAGCGGTCGAGTTCCTGATCCCCAAGGGCAAGCACATCTCCGTCACCGACGGCGATCTGATCCAGAAGGGCGACTACATCATCGACGGCAACCCTGATCCGCACGATCTGCTGCGCATTCAGGGCGTCGAGGCCCTGGCTGAGTACCTCGTCAACGAGGTCCAGGACGTCTATCGACTGCAGGGTGTGCCGATCAACGACAAGCACATCGAGACGATCGTTCGTCAGATGCTGCAGAAGGTCGAGATCGTCGATCCGGGTGAGACCGGCCTGATCAAGGGCGATCACATGGACAAGGCCGAGTTCGATCTGGAACAGGCCAAGACCGAGAAGCGCGGCGGCCGTCCGGCCATCACGCAGCCGGTTCTGCTGGGCATCACCAAGGCGTCGCTGCAGACCAAGAGCTTCGTCTCGGCGGCCTCGTTCCAGGAGACCACCCGCGTCCTCACCGACGCGGCGGTTAACGGCAAGATCGACACCCTGGAAGGTCTCAAGGAAAACGTCATCGTCGGCCGTCTCATCCCGGCTGGTACGGGCTCCTACCTGCGCGGTCTGCAACGCGTGGCGCACAAGCGCGACGAGAAGCTGGCCGCCCAGCGGGCCAAGGCTGCGGCTGCGATCGAAGCCCTGCCGGAAGACCTGGCGGCCGAGATCGAAACCGTCGAAGACTAAGCCGGTCCGGCCTAGACCGAACCCTCAAGCCCCGGGCAGCGATGCCCGGGGCTTTTCTTTTGGCGTCAGATATCGTGGGGTTTTGACAGCCGCCGGCCGCTCCTAGGTCTCGAAGCGGTAATGGAGGGCTAGGATGAAGAACTATCTGATCTCTACCGCTCTGGTCGGCGCGATGGCGCTGACAGCTTGCGGTGGCGAGTCCGAGGCGACGGACGCCGCCGCCAGCGAGGCGGCGGCGAGCCAGGCGGTCTATTCCGCCATTTCGCTCGATGACCTGCGCCAGGGACTAGGTGCAGCAGCTGCGGCGTTTCTTGTCGACGCCGAGAGCGAATGCGGCGCTCGGCCTCTTGGCTTCGAGTCCGGTGCGATCACCTCGGCGGACCTGAACGGCGACGGTCAGGCGGACTATCTGGTCGACCTGTCGCGGATGACCTGTGGCGGCGAGCCATCGGGCAATGGATGGTGCGGCTCGGGCGGATGCTCGTTCGACATCTACACGTCGACGGGCGCGTCGGGCTACCGCCAGGACGCCTATCTGGGCATGGAGCCGGAGATCATCCGCTTTGGCGACGGCCTCGGGGTCGGGGCCATCGGCCGCAATGGTCCGTGGACGGTGGCCTGGAACGGAGCGCAGATGGACATCGCCACTGCGCCGGCGTCCGGCGGCGAGCAAGCCGCCGCCGGCGACGGAGATGAGGCGGCCGTGCGGGCTGTCGTGGCCAGCATTTACGACGCCTATGTCGCCGACGATGAGTCCGGGCAGCGTGTTCCCGACGATGTCGAGACCGCCGAATTGCAGCGCGCCGTCGAGGCGGCGAGCGATCCTGAAATGGGCGGGCTAGGCTTCGACTACTATTGCGCCTGCCAGGACTACGGCGATGTTTCCTATGACATTACCGGCGTGGCGGTGAGTGGCGATCAGGCGACCGTGGCGCTTGATTTTCGCAGCTTTGGCCAGATGACCCAGATGGAGCTGCGCCTGCGCAAGGTTGGACGACGTTGGCAGGTCGATGACGTCATCGACCCGAACGGCAGCCTGAGGGATTCGCTCCAGGGGGGGTGATCAGTCGATACCGCCGTTGACCTCGGGGCGCTCGCCAACGGGGTAGATGATGCTGTGGTCGATGTCGCCCATGCCGAAGTTGGAACCTGGCGTGGAGGAGGGGCGAACGTTGCCGCTGCCTGTCGGCGCCGGGGCGCGCCGGGCGGCGTTGGCTGCCGAACGCGCCGCGCCCTGGGCGGCGAAGTCTTGGCCCGGATCGCCGCGGGGCCGCACGGGCGGGCTCGTTGGGTTCACCGCCTGCAGGAAGCTGTCGCGGCACGCCTGCCAGGCGGATTCGGAGACCTCGCCGTCGCCCAGTCCGCAGCGATTGCGCCACGACTGGGGAACGACCCGCCCTGGCGCGCGCGGACGCACCGCAGGCGGGGGCGTCTCAACAACCAGCGGTGGGACGGTTAGGGGAGACGCGGTCGGCCGGGCCGGTCGAATAGCGATCGGCGGCTGGTTGAGCGCGCGTGGGACTGCGGATGCGCCGGCCTGCACCGGCGGCGTCCGGGCCGGACGCGCGTCGGGCGTGATGTACAGATAGATCGGCTCGACCACCCTCGGGGTGGCGGACTGGTAGCGATCCAGCTTGGGATTGGGGGGCAGCACCGACAGCACCAGGACGTGAAGGATCAAGACCGCGCCACCGGCGATGAGCCAGCGGCGCGCGCCTGGACTAACCAGGCGGGTGCGAATCCTCTCGGCCCAGATCATCAGCTCTCCCCGTCCCCGGCAGGGGACCGTTGGATCAAGGCCATGTCGTGACGCAGTTGCGCCCAGCGCGTGGCCGGGCCATGTGAAGGCGCAAGACCACACAGGAGAGACTGATGCCGCTGCTGCTTTGCCCGAACGACAACGCCTCGATGCAGACCGTGAACCGCAATGGCGTGGAGTTCGACATGTGCCCGACGTGTCGCGGCGTCTGGCTGGACCGCGGCGAGCTGGAGAAGCTGATGCAGGCAACCCGCGACGACGCGGCGGCGAGTGGTCCGGCGGTCTTCTCCCAAGGCGTCCCGCAGCAACAGGCGCAGTCTCGTCCGCAGGCCCAGCCGCACGGCTACGGCGAGCGCGGCGAGTATGGAGAGCGTGGTGAATACGGTGAACGTGGCGGTTATGATTCCCAGGGGCGCCCGCGCCGCAAGCGCGGCTTCGATCTGTTCGACATCTTCGACTAGGGCCTGTCGGCGTTCGCCGGCTCATGCCGTCGGGGTCGATGTCACCTGAACGCAAACACCGACGGAGCGACCCTAATGCCCGTGAATTTCGCAAGCAATTCAAGCACATCTTAGGCTGCATTCAGAAGTTGCTGTAGCTGGTGGCGACCGGATGTCGACGGGGCCTAGTCCCAACTGAGCGCGGTCTCGCCCTTGAGGATCGCGTCGGCCTGAGGCGTGTGCTTGGCGCTTGAGCGGTCGTGCAGGATCAGCGCCGGCAGGAGCTGAAGCGGCGCCTTGCCGGTCTTGATCGCGCGGACCAGCACCCGCTTGGCGGGCTGGTCGGCGAAGGGCTGGATCGGACGAATCTGGAACGAGCCAGCCCTTGGGGCCAGCAGGCCCAGGAGGTCGGCCAAACGGTCGGCCCGGTGGATGAGCACCACCGAACCGCCCTCGCGCACCGCCTTGGAGAGGAAATCGGTCCAGGCCGCCAGGCCGTGGTCCGCGATCCAGGCTCCGCGCTTCTCGGGGGCCGGCGCGCGCAAGGCGGCGGCGTCATCGAAGAACGGCGGGTTGCTGATCGCCCAATCAAACGGAGGCTGGCTCAACGCTCGAAACCCCTCGGCGATGTCGGCCTGAAGGACATTGATTCGGTCTTCAAGTCCGTTGGCGGCCAGGTTGATCTGGGCCAGGGAAATGCTTTGGGGGTCGCGCTCGACGCCGCACAGGGCCACGTCGGGGCGTCGCGCCGCGATTTGAAGCAAGACCGCGCCGGGGCCGCAGCCGGCCTCGATCACGCTCTGGCCGGGTCCTGCGGGGCAGGCGGCCGCCAGCAGCGCCGCGTCCATCCCGGCGCGATAGCCGCGCGTGGGCTGCAGGACACGCACGCGCCGGCCCATAAGCCAGTCCTCTTTAACCTGTTGGTCCATTCGGCTAGACCCTGCGACGTTAGCCGGGCGCGAGCGGACCAAGCGGGGTTCATGCGCGTCGGCGAATTCGGAGCTTACGTTTGGACCCTGTCACGGCCCCCGCCGCAAGAGCTCCGGGAAGCGTCGATGCGCTCGTTGCGCTGGGCGCGGCCGATATGGCGGTCATCGATGCCTTGATCCGCCAGCGGATGCAGAGCGATGTCGAGGTGATTCCGGCCTTGGCGGAACACCTGATCGCCGCCGGCGGCAAGCGCCTGCGCCCGCTGGTCGCGGTGGCGGCTGCCCGCCTGATCGGAACGGACGGCGGCGCGCATCAGAAATTGGCGGCGGCGGTCGAGTTCATCCACACCGCCACCTTGCTGCACGACGATATCGTCGACGGCTCGCGCACCCGCCGGGGCAAGACTGCCGCGCATCTCATCTGGGGAGCGGCCCAGAGCGTCCTGGTCGGGGATTTCCTGTTTACGCGGGCCTTCGACCTGATGGTCGACGCCGGCTCGATGCAGGCCTTGCGCCTGTTGGCCAACGCCTCGGCGGTCATTGCCGAGGGGGAGGTGCTGCAGTTGACGCGCGCGCACGATCTGGACCTGCCGCAGGACGTCTATATCCAGATCATCTCGGCCAAGACGGCTGCCCTGTTCGCCGCAGCGGCGGAATCGGGCGCGCTGGCCGCCGGCGGCGGCGAGGCGGATGTGGCCGCCCTGAAGGCCTACGGCGAGAATCTCGGCCTGGCGTTCCAGCTGGCGGACGACGCCCTGGACTATGGCGGCGCCACGGATGCGCTGGGCAAGGACGCCGGTGACGATTTCCGGGAGGGCAAGGCGACACTTCCCCTGCTCCTGGCTGTGCAGCGAACGCGCGGACGCGAAGACGCCTTCTGGGCCCGGACCATCGCCAAGCTCGATCAGGGCGAAGACGATTTCCGGCGGGCGCGTGAACTGGTGATCGGGACCGGGGCGCTGGGCGCGACACTGGGCCTGGCCGGCGACTACGCCGACGCCGCGAAATCCGCGCTGGATCGGTTCGAGGACGGGCCCTGGAAGTCAGCCCTGACCGAACTGGCGGACTTTGCCGTCAGCCGTTCGATGTAGCCAGGGCGCGGTCGACCCGCGCGCTCAGTACGTACCAGCCCAACGTCAGCACCGCGATCAGACCTAGAAGCACGGGCAGGCTAAAGTCCGCGTTCAGACTGTTGACGCCAAAACCCAAGGCGGCGCACAGCGCCGTCAAAAGCCATACCCGCCACGCCAGCGCGCCGGCTGGCTGCGGACCCGCCAGCAGCCAGCGCTGGTACAGATGCTCACGGTGGGCTTTGAACAGCCGCTTTCTTTCCCGGGCTCGCCGAAGCAGCGTCAGCAGGACATCAACCAGGAAAGGCGCGGCGACGAAGGCGCCGAGATAGAAGGTCGCGCGCGGGTTCGGACCGGTCGCCAGCAAGACCGATGAACCGGCAATCAGAAAGCTCGAAAACAGCGCCCCGCTATCGCCCTGGAAGATCCGTTTGCCAGGGTGGTTGTACGGTAGGAACACCAGATTCGAGATTGAGGCCGCCAGCAGAATGAACGCCAGGATCGGGCGGTCGGGGTTGACCAGGGCCAGCGTGAACAATCCGATCGATTGAACGCCGACGGCGAGGCCGTCCGAGCCGTCCATGAAATTGTAGGCGTTGATCACGACGACGATCCAGAGCGCCGTTCCCAGCACGCCAAGTATGGGGCCGAGATTGATCTCGACGCCGGGCGCGATCGGGAGGATCTCAACACGCGCAACACATATCGAAAAGCCCACAGCCACAACGATTTGAGCGATGAATTTCGGCAAGGCCGGGATGTCGAGGGCATCATCGAGAGCGCCCAAAAGCCCGAGCGTGCAGGCGCCCGCCAGAACCCAGGGGGCAAAGCCCGGCCCCGGATACGGCATCGCCAGGACGACAAAAACCATCGTGCCCGAGACCACGGCGGCGATGACCGCCAACCCGCCGGCGGTGGCTGTGGACCACGCGCTCAGGCCGCGCTCACGCGGCTGGTCGACCGGACCGACCTTGGACAAGGTGACGGTGACGACAACCGTCATCAGCACAGCCACCAACACCCCCCAGATCATGCGAAACTATCCGAGGCTGGCGCAAAAGCGCTGGATGCGGGTGCAGGCGTCCTCGAGCACCTCGTCCGAGGTGGCGTAGCTCACGCGGAAATAGGGCGACAGGCCAAAGGCCTCGCCCTGGACCACGGCGACGCCTTCAGCATCGAGCAGCTCGGAGGCGAACACGCTGTCGCTGGTGATTTCCCGACCCGACGGCGCCCGTTTGCCAATCAGGCCGCTGATCGATGGATAGACGTAAAACGCCCCCTGGGGGCGGGCGCAGCGCAGGCCGCTGGCCTGGTTGAGCATCGACACGACGAGATCGCGGCGACGTTCGAAGGCGGCGGCGCGCTCGACCAGGAAATCCTGGGGGCCGTTCAGCGCTTCAACAGCCGCCCATTGGCTGATCGCGGCGGGATTGGTGGTGGTCTGGCCGGCGACTTTGCGCATCAGGTTGATCAACGGCTTGGGACCGCCCGCATAACCGATGCGCCAGCCGGTCATCGCATAGGCTTTGGACACGCCATTGACCGTCAAGATGCGGTCCATCAGGTCGGGGGCGACCTGACCCAGGGTGGTGAAGCCAAAGCCGTCGTAGGTCAGGTGTTCGTAGATGTCATCGGTCAGCACCCAGACGTGCGGGTGACGGCGCAGCACATCGGCCAGGGCCGACAGTTCGTCAGCCGAATAGGCCGCGCCCGTTGGGTTGGATGGCGAGTTCACGAGCAGCCAGCGCGTGCGTGCGGTGATGGCGGCTTCCAGGGCTTCCGGCCGCAAACGAAACCCGTCGGTCTCAGGGCAGGGAACCACGACCGGCTCGCCACCAGCGAGCAGGACCATGTCGGGATAGCTGACCCAGTAGGGAGCGGGAACGATGACCTGGTCGCCGGCTGACAGGGTGGCGACGAAGGCGTTGTAGATCACCGACTTGCCGCCAGGCGCGACATGGATCTGGTCGGCCGCGTAGTCGAGCCCGTTTTCGCGCTTGAACTTGGCGGCGACGGCGGCCTTCAGCTCGGGAATGCCGTCGACGTCGGTGTATTTGGTTTCGCCGCGCCGGATCGCGGCGATGGCCGCGTCCTTGATGTTCTCGGGCGTATCGAAATCGGGTTCACCGGCGCCCAGTCCAATGATGTCGCGGCCTTCACGCTTGAGCTCGCGCGCACGCGCGGTCACCGCCAGCGTCGGCGACGGCTTGACCCTCGCGAGCGTCTCGGACTCCAGGCCCGATCCCGGCTTGGACATGAAGGCTTCCTCTTCAAAAAGGGGGGTGGCGTTGTTTACGCGGCAAGGTCCAGTCGCGCAATGTGAAGGCCGGGCGCTGTTGGCGCCCTTCTCGCGCCCCTTTGCGCAGGCTAAGGCGAGGCCATGCTGACGCGGATCTTAGCCTTCCTGACCGAGATGGATGCGCGCCGCTGGCGGACAGCGGCGGTGACCGTCCTGCTACTGGCCGGCGTCATCACGATGTTCCTCGTCGGGAAGTCGAGCCTCGGCGTCGGAGCCGAAGCGCAGCTCGAACGTTGGCTGCAAGGCTATTCCGGCAGTCCTTGGGCGTTTGCGGCCACGGTCGCGCTGTTTGTCGCATCGGCTTTTCTGGGCGCGCCGCAGTTTCTGCTGATCGCGGCGTGCGTGGTGGCGTTCGGGCCGTCGCTGGGCTTCTGGTACAGTTGGGCGGCGACGGTGATTTCAGCGGCTGTGACCTATTGGCTTGGCCGAGGTCCGACGGCGCGGTTGCTCGACCGGCTGGGCAGCCGCACGGTCGAGCGGCTCAAACGGTTCGTTGGCAGGAACGCCTTCTACGCCAGCTTTGTCATCCGCAATGTGCCGTCTGCGCCATTCATCGTGGTCAATATGGCGTTCGGGGCGACGCGGGCGAATTTCTGGGCCTTTCTGGCGGGCTGTGCGTTGGGGGTTTTGCCCAAAACCGCCCTGGTGGCGTTCTTCGGCGGGGCGGTGTTCTCAGCGGTAAGCGGCGACGGTGTCTGGCACTCGCTGTTGCTGGCGGCCGCGGCGGTGCTCTGGCTGGTGCTGATGCTGGCGGTGCGCGAGTGGATCCGTCGGCGCAGCGCCGGCCGTGAAGTCGAGACTGGATTGGAGTCCGAAGGCGACGGTGCTTGAGGTGGTTGGGCCGGCTTCCTAACTAGGAGAGACAAAGGAGATCCCATGATCAAGCTCTACTACTCGCCCGGCGCCTGTTCGCTCGCCCCGCATGTCGTGCTCGAAGAGATCGGCGCGCCCTACGAGACCGAGGCGGTCAACCTGAAAGCTGGTGAGCAGAGGCGGCCGGAGTTCCTGGCGCGCAATCCCAAGGGTGCGGTTCCGGCGCTGGACACCGATCATGGGGTTCTGACCGAGAACGTCGCTATTCTGACCTATCTGGCCGCGATCCATCCCGAAGCGGGACTGGCGCCGACGGGGGACGCCTGGGCCCAGGCGGGGCTGACGTCGTTCCTGTCGTTCCTGTCGTCGTCGATCCATCCGAACATCGGCAAGCTGCTGTTCTATCCGCTGGACGCGGAAGCCAAGGCGGCTCAGCGCGAGGTGACCCTGGCCAAGATGCGCCTGATCGAGGACAGCCTGCTGGTCGGTCCCTGGGCCCTGGGAGAGACCTATTCGGTGGCCGACCCCTACCTGATGGTGTTCGAGCGCTGGGCCCGGTCCGGCGGGCTGCTGACCGCGGCGGATTTCCCCCGCATGAACGCCCATCTGGATGCGGTTCAGGCTCGCCCGGCGGTCGAGCGCGCGCTCACGCAGGAAGGTATCGCGAAGGTGTGACCCAAGGTCGCGAAGTCCAGCGGTGCTAGGGGCTTGTAATCCGTTCATCATACGGGCAAACGGACCCCTAGTCCGCTAAAGCGAAGACGTCAGGCAGCCGTGCGTGTGGGGACGCGCACGGTCGAGGCATCGCCCAGGCAGGCCTGAACCTGACGCCCCTTATTCGACCCGAACGAACGGTATCCTCACTCCATGTTCAACCAGCTCTTCGGCGCTATCTCCAACGACATCGCCATCGACCTCGGCACCGCCAACACCCTGATCTACATGAAGGGCAAGGGCATCGTGCTGAACGAACCTTCGGTGGTGGCGCTTCGCAACGTCGGCGGCCGCAAGATCGTCCACGCCGTTGGCATCGAGGCCAAACAGATGCTCGGACGCACGCCCGGCCACATGGAGGCGATCCGCCCCATGCGTGACGGCGTCATCGCCGACTTCGAAGTGGCCGAAGAGATGATCAAGCACTTCATCCGCAAAGTTCACAACCGAAAGGGTTTCGTGAATCCGAAGGTGATCGTGTGCGTGCCGTCCGGCGCGACGGCGGTTGAGCGGCGGGCGATCAATGACTCGTGCCTGAACGCCTCGGCCCGCCGGGTCGGCCTGATTGATGAACCGATGGCCGCCGCGATCGGCGCCGGCCTGCCGATCCATGAACCGACCGGTTCGATGGTGGTGGACATCGGCGGCGGCACCACCGAGGTGGCGGTTCTGTCGCTGTCGGGCATCGTCTATTCCCGCTCGGTGCGGGTCGGCGGCGACAAGATGGACGAAGCCATCATCAGCTACATGCGGCGCAACCATAACCTGCTGATCGGCGAGACCACGGCCGAGCGGATCAAGAAGGACATCGGCACCGCCCGCGTCCCGGCCGACGGCGAAGGCCTGTCGATCGAGGTCAAGGGCCGCGATCTGATGCAGGGCGTGCCGCGCGAAGTGCGCATCTCCGAGCGCCAGGCGGCCGAGGCCCTGTCCGAGCCGGTCGCCCAGATTATAGAGGCGGTGAAGGTGGCGCTGGAGGCCACGCCGCCGGAACTGGCCGCCGACATCGCCGACAAGGGCATCATGCTGACCGGCGGCGGCGCACTTCTGCGCGGCCTGGACAATGAGATCCGCGACCAGACCGGCCTGCCGGTTTCGGTGGCCGATGATCCGCTGTCCTGCGTCGCCATCGGCTGCGGCAAGGTGCTGGAGCACCCACGCTGGATGAAGGGTGTTCTGGACGCCTCTCTTCCTTAACGGACTCATGTTAGGCGGGGCTCTTCCCCCCGTTTGGGAGCTGCTCGGTGTCCCTTCGCGAGTCGCCGTTTGAAAATCTGAGGGTGCCGCTTGGCTGGTCGGCGGGTGGGGCGCTGGTCATCGCCATCGCCGTCGCCGTCTTCCTGTTGCTCAGCGACCGGACGGAAGCGGATCAACGCGGCCACGCCCCCATCCGCAACGGCTTCGAGGCCGGAGCGGCGCCGGTCGGCGGCGTGTTCGCCGCGCCGGTTCGCTGGCTCGGGCAGGCCTCGGACTATGTCGACGACTACTTCTTCGCCGTCAGTGAGAACCGGCGCCTGCGCGAAGAGCTGGCCGAGTTGCGCACCGAGCGCGACGCGGTGGTGGCGCTGCGCAATCTCAATAACCAGTATGAGCAGTTGCTAGGTCTGCGTGTCGAACCTGACGTACCACTGGTCAGCGCCCGCTCTGTCTCCGAGGCGAGAGGACCGTTCCGCCGCGCTCGCCTGATCGACGTTGGACGGGATCGTGGCGTCGAGGTCGGCAATCCGGTCATCAATGAGCATGGCTTGGTGGGACGGGTGACCGGCGTTTCGGGCTCCGTCAGCCGGGTGCTGCTGGTCACCGACGTCACCAGCCAGATTCCCATTCTGGTCGGACGGACCGATGCGCGCGCTATCATGCGCGGCGACGGGTCAGGAAATCCGCGCCTGGAGTTTGTGCGGGGCAACGACGCCATCGAAGTTGGTGATCGCATCCTGTCATCGGGAGATGGCGGCCTCTTGCCGCGCGGCCTGCCGATCGGCGTGGCGGCGCGAGGCATTGACGGCTCCTGGAGGGTTAAGCTGTTCTCGGATCGGGGCGCTATCGACTTCGTTCGGGTCATGCGGTTCGACAACTTCGCGCAGTTGGCAGACGGATCGACCCTGGATTCCCCGCCGTTGGCCGGCTTGAACACCGCCCCGCCGCCGAGCCCCGAAGTCGCCGCCCGCATCGACGACGCCCAGGGACGCCGCCGGGCCCAGCAGGAGGCGCGGGCCCAGGCTGAGCGTGAGGCGCGAGAGCGCCAGGCTGCTGACGCCCGGGCGCGCCAGGCCGCCGCTGCGCGCGCCGCCGAGGCCCAGGCCGCCGCCCAGCCGGCCCTAGAGGCGACGGAATGAAGCGGATCGCGCCGGCGCGCAGGGCCGCCGCGGTCAAGGTGGTGGGCCCCCAGCAGTGGATCCTGTTGCCGTCTCTGATTGTCCTTGGCGCGACCTTGATTCTGGCCACGCCGGTCAAGGTGTTCGGCCTGACCTTGCCCGAGCCGATCTCGCCGATGGTGCTGGCCTTCGCCTGGCCCCTGATCCGACCATCGGTGCTGGCGCCGGTCGCCTTGCTGATCGTAGGCCTGATCGTGGACCTGTTCTGGGGCAATCCACTGGGGCTTTGGCCGCTTGGTCTGCTGGCGGCCTATGCGGTGGTGCTGATTTCGCGACCGTTCATCGCCGGCCAGGATACGCGTTTGTTGTTCGCCTGGTATTCGGGCGTCACGGCCCTGGCCTTCTTCATCGCCTACCTCGTGACGGCGATTACGGCGCGCCAGCCGCCCAGCCTGATCGCCCTGTTTTTCCAGTTCCTGCCGACGATCCTGATCTTCCCGGCGGCCAATTGGCTGATCGAGCGGTTTGATGACGGGGACCTCAGGTTCCGATGAGCGACCGGCCGACCATCTATTTCAATGAGGTCAATGAGCGGCAGGGCTCGTTCCTGCGGCGCACCTTCCTGTTGGGCGGAGCGGCGCTGGCGGGGCTTGGCGTGCTCGGCGCACGCCTGGCCCATCTGCAGCTGATCGATCAGCGCCGCTATGCTTCAGCGGCGGTGGCCAACCGCTTCAACGACCGAATTCAGGTGGCGCCGCGCGGTCGGATCACCGACCGCAACGGCGTCATGATCGCCGGCAACCGGCCCAGCTTTTCCGTTTCAGTCGTGCGCGACGTCACCCAGGATCTGGATGCGACGCTGGACCTGATCGCGCGGTTGTTGCCGGACACGGCCGAGCGCCGACGCCGGATCATCCGCGAGGTCAACGCCGCGCCGCGGTTTGTGCCGGTGCCGGTCAAGACCGATCTTTCCTGGGAAGAATTCGCGCGGGTCAGTCTGTTCGTAAACGAGCTGCCGGGCGTCCTGGCGACCATGGACGAGGTGCGCTTCTACCCGTTCGGCGGCAGCTTCGCCCACGTTGTCGGCTACGTCGCCAAGGTCAACGAGCGCGATGTCGAGACCGTCCGCGAGGCGGGCGAGGAGCCGCCGGCGGTCTTCTACCACCCCGGTTTCCGGATAGGACGCATTGGTATTGAGCGGTCGCTGGATCGCGATTTGCGCGGAACGCCCGGCTATCAGCGCGTTGAGGTCGACGCCGAAGGGCGCGTGAGGGGCGAGGACAGGGACGGCTCGCGGACCGCCATGCCGGGCGAAGAGGTGATGCTCACCCTGGATGCGGACGCTCAGAACCGGGCGTTGGAGGTCTTTGGCGAAGACTCCGGCGCCGCCGTCGCCATGGATTGCCGCACGGGCGACATCCTGTGCATGGCCTCGGCCCCCGCATTCGACCCGAACCTGTTCGTCTCAGGCGTGCCGAGCGCCGTCTATGGCGCGTGGCGCGACTATGAACGGAATCCTCTACTCGACAAGGCTGTCAGCGGCGCCTACGCGCCTGGCTCGACCTTCAAGCCTGTGACCGGCATGGCCGCGATGCAGCAGGGCGCGGATCCGAACCGGGTCATCGTCTGCAACGGCGCCTTCTATCTGGGGCGTCGTTTCGGCTGCACAGGCCGGCATGGGCCACAGGACATGAAGAACGCCATCAAGAACTCCTGCAACGTCTATTTCTACACGCTGGCGGCCGAGATCGGGCCCGACGCCATTGCCGCCGTGGCGCGCCGCATGGGCTTTGGCCACGAGTATGACATCGGGGTCGGCAGCCAGAATGTCGGACTGGTTCCGGACCGGGAATGGCGACGCCGCAACCCTGTCGGCGGTGACCCCAACTGGTACCCGGGTGAATCTCCCAGCTACGGGATTGGTCAGGGGGCGGTGGCTGCCAATGCGCTCCAGTTGGCGGTGTATGTTTCGCGCATCGCCAACGCCCGAAAGCTTGTTATGCCAAGGCTGGTCAAGTCGGTCGGCGACGTCGAGCGGCCCTTGCCGCCGTTTGAAGACCTCGGATACGACTTTGAAAAGATGCGCATACTCCAGGAAGGCATGGAGATGGTGACGGACGCCGGCGGCACCGGTTTCCGAAACAGCCAGCTCGGCCTTGGGACCATGCGGCTGGCTGGCAAGACGGGCACCGCCCAGGTGATCAACTACGGTGCTCGCGGCCGAGGGCGTGGGGGCGACTGGGCCAGCCGGGACCACAATCTGTTCATCGCCTACGGCCCGATTGACGATCCCCGCTACGCGGTCTCCATTATCGTGCAACACGGCGGTAGTTTTGGCGGTACGGTCGCGGCGCCCAAGGCGCGCGAAATCATGCGAACGCTGATTTTGAAAGATCCCGAGCTGCTGGCGCGCATCAATGCCCCGGTCCAGCCACAGGCGCCGGAGACCCCCGATGCGCCGGAGACGTCGCAATGACCGCGTCCGCCATCAGCCGCCCCGGTGAACGGGATCGCCTTCCGGTCAAGATCAGCCAGATCGACTGGCGCCTGGCCGGACTGATCGCCCTGATCGGCGGGGCCGGGGCCATGATGCTCTATTCGGTCGCGGGTGAGAGCTGGGCGCCGTGGGCTGCCAATCACCTGATCCGGTTCAGCGCCGTGTTTCTGGTCATGCTCGGCCTGGCCCTGGTCGATGTGCGCTGGTGGTACGCGGCGGCCTATCCGCTGTACGCCGTAGGCCTGCTGTTGCTGATCGCTGTGGAGTTGGTCGGGGAGACGCGCATGGGCGCGACCCGCTGGCTGGACCTGGGTTTCACCAGCCTTCAGCCGTCCGAAATCATGAAGCTTGGGATCGTGCTGGCGTTGGCACGATGGTACCACGGTGCATCAGCACAAGAGGCCAAGTGGCACTGGAAGCTGATAATTCCAGCCTTGATGATTGCGATTCCGGTGGTCCTGGTGGCGCACCAGCCGGACCTGGGCACCAGCCTGCTGATCCTGTTCACCGGAGTGGCCATCATGTTCGCCGCCGGCCTGAGCTGGCGCATCGTCCTGACCGGGGTGGCGGGGATTCTGGTCATCGCGCCGATGATGTATTTCTTCGTCCTGCACGACTATCAACGGGCCCGCGTCGATGTGCTGATCAACCCCGAGGCCGATCCGTCCGGAGCCGGCTATCACATCGCCCAGGCCAAGATCGCCATCGGCTCGGGCGGGTTGCTCGGCAAGGGGTATGGTCTGGGCAGCCAGAGCCAGCTCAACTTTCTGCCTGAAAAACACACCGACTTCATTTTCCCGACCCTGGCCGAGGAATTCGGGTTCCTGGGCGCTTTTCTGCTGCTGGCCATCTATGGCGGGGTGATCGCGATCTCGCTTCGGATCGCCAGTCTCAGCCACAATCACTTCGGGCGGCTGGCGGCCGCCGGCGTGACCGCCACCTTCGCCCTCTATGTCCTGATCAACGGGGCGATGGTGATGGGCCTGGCCCCGGTGGTGGGCGTGCCGATGCCTTTGTTGTCCTACGGCGGCACGGTGATGCTGACGGTGATGATCGGTTTTGGCCTGATCCAGAGCGTGCGCGTGCATCGCTATCTTGAACTGCCCAAGTCGCGAGGCGTTATCTAGGGGATGACTGATTCCCTGACACCGCTTCCTGAACAGCCGGACTCTGCGCCGACCGATCTCATTGACGCCCCATCTGCGGCTGCCGCTGGAACGCCGGATCCGACCGGGACGCCGGACTGCCCGCAGCCGATCACGGCCTGGACCACCCCTGAGGATTCCTCGGGCCTGGCTGAAGGCCTGCGGATGCGGGAAAATCCGGCGGAGTGGGCTTTTGTGCGGTTGTCGCGGCTGATCCAGGATTTCGAGAGCCAGCTCGACGAGGACAGCGAGGTCGGCGCGACAATCGCCAGCGGGCCCGGCGATGCGGCCTTCAGCATCCGCGACCTGGGGTTCTGGGGGCCGGACTTTATTCTCTTCATGGGCGTGAACGGCGTCGGACGGCCGATCCGCTTGGTGCAGCACTATACCCAGGTCAATGTTCTGCTCAGCGCCATGCCAAAGGAAAAGCCGGAAGAGCCGGCCCGCCGGATCGGCTTTGCGCTGCAGGAACGGGTTGAACGGACCCAGGCCGAGAACGGCTAGAGCCGGCCCGCCGCATCGGTGGCGCGCACCAGGCCGTCGATGATGCCAGGCTCTGTCGAGGCATGGCCGGCGTCGGCGATCACCTCGAAATTCGCCTCGGGCCACGCCCGGTGCAGCGACCAGGCCCCGGACATCGGCGTGACAACGTCGAATCGCCCCTGGACGATCCAGGCCGGGATGCTTCGAATCCGGTCGATCGATTTCACGATCCAGTCTTCCTCGGGCAGGAAGCCCTTGTTGGTGAAGTACCAGTTTTCGATCCGGGCGAAGGCGACGGCGAAGTCGGGGTCGCCGAACTTGTCTGGACGGGCGGCGGGGCCCTGGGCGCTGACCGTATCACCCTCCCAGCTTGACCAGGCCACGGCGCAGCGGCGACGTTCCTCAACGTCATCACCCATCAGACGCGTGTAGTAGGCGCCCATCAGGTCGCCGCGCTCGGCCTTGGGGATTGGTTCGATAAATCGCTCCCAGGCGTCGGGGAATATCTCCGAGGCGCCGTGCTGGTAGAACCAGTGCAGCTCCGAGGGGGTCAGCAGAAAAATACCCCTGAGGACTAGACTCTCGACCCGGTCCGGGTGGGTGAGGGCGTAGGTCAGGGCCAGCGTGGACCCCCACGAGCCGCCGAACACCGCCCATTTCTCAACGCCGGCCTGAATGCGAAGCCGTTCGATGTCCTCGATCAGCTTCCAGGTGTCATTGTCCTCCAGCACGGCGTTGGGCGTCGAGCGCCCGCATCCGCGCTGGTCGAACATGATAGTGTTCCAGACCGCAGGGTCGAAGTAGCGCCGCATTCCCGGATTGGTCGCCCCGCCAGGCCCGCCATGCACAACCAACATTGGCTTGCCGTCCGGATTGCCCGAGGCTTCCCAATAGATGCGGTGAACGCTGTCGGTGGCCATCATGCCGGAGGCATAGGCTTCAATCTCGGGGTAGAGGCCCCGACGCGAGACGGACGGAATGACTTGCATGGGCCTTTGTGGACCTTGCCTTGACGTAAGCGTCAACCCTGAAATCGGCGAAGATGAACAGAAATGGCCGCGAGGCGTCATTCCGAACGCATCGTGCTATGGCGAGCGATGCGTTCCTCGACCGCCAGCGGGCTGATCTACGCCCTGATCTTCGCCGGCACAGGGGTGAGCCTGCCCTATGCCGGCCTGTGGTTCGAAAGCCAGGGCCTGACGGGGTCGGAGATCGCCGTGATCCTCGCCGCGCCTATGCTGGCGCGCGCGGTGACGGGTCCGATGGTGGCGATCTGGGCGGATGGATTCGGACTACGGCGGACGGCTTTGGCCTGGCTGGCGCTGGTGGCGGCTGCGGCGTACGGCGCGTGTATGGTCGTCGACGGATTCGGGCTGTGGCTGGTTCTGTGGTTTGTCGCCTCAACCGCCTCGGCGTCGCTGATTCCGCTCACCGACGCCCTGACCCTGAAGCTGGCGCGCCGAGACGGATTCGCCTTCTCCATTCCGCGCGGCGTTGGGTCAGCGACCTTCATCATCGCCAATGTCGCGATGGGGCTGTTGCTGCGTTCAGGTGCGCCCGATGTAGTCCTGTTGTGGGTGGTTGGAGCCAGCCTACTGCTGGCGTTCTCGGCAATGTTGGCCCCGCCTGAGCCGGTCCACGAAGCTGCGTCTGAGACCCGCCCCCCTCGACTAGCCGGGCTCGGCCAACTGATGTCGGACCGCCCCTTTATGACGGCTGTGGTGGCGGTCAGCCTGATCCAGGCGTCGCACGCCTTCTACTACGGCTTTTCGGCCATCGCCTGGCGTGAACAGGGGATTTCGACCCGGGATGTAGGCCTGTTGTGGGGTTTTAGCGTTGCTGTGGAGGTGGCGCTGATGTGGGGGCTGGAGCCGTGGCGCAGACGCCAGGGGATCGGACCGATGCCGATGTTGATCCTTGGCGGTGGTGCGGCGGTGGTGCGTTGGGCCGCGCTGGCGATGGGTCCGCCGCTTGACCTGCTGTGGCCCTTGCAAGCATTGCACGCGCTGAGTTTCGCGGCGGTGTTCCTGGCGGCCATGCAGCTGATCGAACGGCTGGCTCCGCCCAGTCAGGCGACCGCAGCGCAGATGCTCTACTCCAGCCTGTCAGCCGGCATTCTGATCGGCCTGGCGACCGTGGTGTCCGGCCCGCTGTATGACGACTACGGCGTCGGCGGCTATCTGGCGATGAGCGGTCTGGCTGCTCTGGGGCTGGGCTTGGCCATCACGCTGAAGAGGCGGTTGGCGCCCGTCTAGGACAGATCGCCGACGGCCGCGTCGAGCAGCAAGAAGGTGCGGCCGGCCTCGGTCCCGAGCAGCTGACTTGCGCTTTCGCCGCCCGGCCGGCCGCGAGCGTCAGAAATGACGTGGGCGTAGCGGCGGACGAACTGATCGACGTCTGTGCGCATCTGACTATCGGTGATCACGCGGCGAGAGATGCGACGCACGGCGGCCGGGGCCACGCGGCGAACGATGTCGCGGGCGCGAGCCTCATCGCCGCCTTCCAGAGCCTGGGCGGCTTCTTCAACGCGGGCGCGGGGCAGCAAGGCGGACGGGTCGATACCCATCTCGCGGATCCCGGCCGTCAGGTCGGCGTAGAGCGCCTCGGGCGAAGCAGTCGGCGGCGGTGGCGCTGCGGCCGTCTCGTCCGCGTCGAGGTCTGGTTCCTCTGTGCCGGCCAGGAGCTCCTTCCAGGACATGGGTTCGGTTTCGACCGGCGGCGTGTCGGGCAGCGGTTCGAAGGTTCGGCGGACCTCCTCGTCGCGTGAGGTCGGAGTCAGGCGCAGGCGACCGCGCAAGGCCGCCCCGTCGCGCGTCGCGGACGCCGCCGGCGAGGCGTTGCTGCGGCGCGGCGCGGCGGGACCTTCGCCCGAAACGACGCCCATCAGCTGAACCGCTTCGGACAGCATGTCGTAGTTCCGCTTGACCCGCTCCTGGAAGGCGGCGTCGACGGCCTCCGTCTCGGCGGCCGCCCGGCGCGAGGCCTCAGCCAAGGTGTCGAGGCTGGACTCGACCGCGACCTTAACCTCATCCACGCGGGCCTTGGCCTCGGCGGGCAGGCGGGCGGCGCGTTCGTCGATTTGTCGAACGGCGTCTTCGACGTGGGCCAAGGCGGCGCGCACGTCGATCAGGTTTTCCTCCAAGCGCGCAGCGACGCGTTGGGCCGCATCCTCGCCGAGCGTCGCGGTTTCTTCGACGACCCGGCGGGCGGCCGCCAGCCGAGCCTCGGCAGCCTGGTCGGCGGCCTGGCCAGCTTCGAACGCCACCTCGCCGAGGCTGTCCAGCCGATCGCGTGCTTCGGCGACCGCGGCGTCGGTGGAGGCGCGCGCGGCTTCAAGCGCGGCCTGTAGGTCGGTCAGCGTACGCTCGCTCTCCTGAACGGCGTTTTCGCGCGCTTGGGCGGCGAGGTCTTCGAACTGGTCCAGGGCTTCACGCGTCCGGGCGTCGAAGGCGCGGGCTTGCGTCTGGCTCATATCGGACAGAGCCTTGATCTGATCCGTGGCGGCTTCGAGCAGGCCCTGAAGCGCCTCAGCGCCCTGCGTTGAGTTCTCGCCCATCTCCGTCGAGGCGAGCCGGGCGTGGGTCAGCGATTCGGTCAGTTGGGCGCGTTGAGTTTCGACCTGGGCGGCGAAGTCTTCCTGGTCGCGCCGCAAGCCGAAGGCCGCCTGAACCAGGGCGGCGCGCTGTTCGGACAGGCCCTCCTCAACCGAGCGAATCTGATCGGCCACGCCGGAGCCGGCGGTTTCCAGTCGCATGGTTTGACGCGACAGATCATCGGCGGCGGCGCGGGCGGCGTCCTGTGCCTCTCCAGCGGCGCTGGCCATGTCGGCGGCGCGGGCGGCCAGGGCGGCCTCGGCTTCACGAAGCTGGGTCTGGGCCAGGTCCGAGGCGTCGGCGACCATCCGAGCCTGGCGTTCCACAGTGTCGATCACACCCTGTGTCTGGACCTCGAGCCGCGACCCCAATTCGGTCATGCCTTCACGCTCTCGAGACAGCTGTTCGGTCAGGCGACGCGCCGTGCGTTGGGCCAGGTCGGCGGCTTCATTGAGCCGGCGCGTTTCTTCTTCCATGGCCGCCCGCAGAGCCGCCATCTCGCCTCGCGCCGCTTCGGCGGCCTGGGCAGACTGTTCGATGTCGGAGCGCAGGCCGATCAGCATCTGGCCCGATTCCTGAACCGCAACGCCGGTCGGCAAACCCATCGCGTCGGCCATGGTGCGGGCGCGGCGCGCCTCCACAGCCAGGGCCGCCGCCTGCCGCATCAGATGGGCGACGACAAGCACCAGACCGGCCGGGGCCAGGGCGACCAGCGCCAGCAGGGTCGCGTTGACGGGATCCAGTTGCAGTTGTCCGCCGCCGATCTGGTAGGCCGCATAGGAGGCCACGCCGCCAACCCACAGGAGGGCGGCGATGATCGCCAACGGATAGGCGGCGCGGGCATCCTGATGGCCAACCGCCGCTGGCGTTGGGGCCGTCAGCGCGGACGACGCATGGACAGCAGGCTTGGTGGCGTCCTCATCCTCAATCGCGACCTCGACGATGGACGCAGAGGTCGGTGAAACCAGGACAGAGGGTTCGATTTCAGCAACTTTGGGCGAAGATTTCGAACGTGACTTCATGGCCGGCCCCTGGACTGGACGCGCGGGAGAGCGCGCATCGCAAGGAACCCTTAACGGGTTGAGGCCTCTGGGCAAAGGTCGCGCGAGGCTAGCAGTCCTGATTCGCGGTGGAAATCGCGGTACGCGCCGGTTCGGAGCAGTCGTTGGTGCGATGGATCTCGCGCGGCTCGGTACGGCCCGCGTCCATATCAAAGCCCATCTGGGCCAGAACGCCGGCGATGAGGACAACGATCAGGCTGACGAAGAATTCGATGAATGCCTGCATCCGCGCCCCCTTGTTCTCTCGACTCCAGCGGGCGTTATGCGCCGCCAGGCCGGATCAGGCAACTGCGTTCGCTTTGACGCCGCCGCTGATGTCATCGTGCGGTGCTGACCCGGCCCCGGGCCGGGGATATCGACGGAGAGCTTCGCGGGACGTCCGAACGGAGGTCTAGTCCACTGTTGAGGTCACCTCGAAATCAATGACCAGCGGCAGGTGATCCGACGCTGTCCGGGCCAGTGAATGGAACGGTGCGTGAATGCCGGTGATGCGAATGTCCGGGCTGACGAAGCAGTGATCGATGCGCAGCGTTGGAAACGCCGATGGGAATGTCTTGATCGATCGGCTCAGGCCCGCACACCGCTGGGCGTCGCGCAGTTTCCCTGCAAGCTGGCGGTAGGGGCGGGTCACCGAGGTGAAGTTGAAATCGCCGACCAGCAAGGTGGGGCCGAGACATTGCGGGTGGCTCAGCCAGTCCGCGCCGGCGAGGGCCCCAACCTGCAGGCGCTGCTCGCGAGGCACCAGGCCGAGGTGAGTGTTGAGGATCTGAAGCGGGCGGTCCCCGACCTTGACCTCGATCCAAAGGGCTCCGCGCGGTTCGAGGCCGGGGATGCCCGAGACGGTCGGCAGGGCGCCGACCTTGATTCTCCGCTCGGGCAGGGTGGTCAGAATGGCGTCGCCGTAGAGTTCCTTCTCCACCTGCATCGCCGCGTGAAAATGGAACCGCATGTCCAGCAAGGACGCGATGGCCTGGGCCTGGTCGACGTGACCCGTTCTGGCGCGACCGACGTCCAGCTCCTGAAGGCAGACGATGTCGGGCTCGCAGTCGGCGATCACCGCAGCGATGCGCTCGACGTCGAGCCGCCGATCCATGCCGACGCAGCGGTGAACATTATAGGTGAGAATACGAGGCATCGGAGGAAGAACCCTAGCCCCTCGCGCGGCGAAATAGAGGCCGCATTCCGATTCTCATCGGGCCGGCGCCCTCAGCGCCACGCGTGCTGAAGCGAAGGCCGAGATTCCGTCTCCGCTCGCCATGCCTTCGGCCAGAGCGTCGCGGGCGGCTTCCATGGCGCCTGGCGCCAATCGCGCCGCCACCTGTGGATCGGCCAGCACACGCACGCACCGCTGCGCGTCGGCGACGTACAGCAGCACCCCTGGCCGGCGCGGGTCGAGCAGTTCCCGGGCCTGAAAATCGGCGCGCCATTCCGGCAGGATCCAGCCCGCCTGCGGCGCAAACACCGCCACCGCGCGCCAGACCAGGGTGACGGTGATCAGGACGATGGCCTGTGTCGCCAACACGCCCATGAACGGACCCGTATCCAGGCCCGTCGCGGCGCTGAGATGAGCCGCCCGCCAGACCGAGCCGAGGCCGGGCAACCAGGCTGGTGAAATCCCGACTGCCAGCGATAGGGCCGGCGCCAGCAGCGCGGCCGCTGCGGCGATCGCCAGGCCGACTTCGGGCCGATCGGGCGCGCTGGCGACGTGGATGGTCTGGATCGAGAGATCGTCGGCGACCGCGGAAGGAGAAGTCACCAACCGCCCCTCCGAATTTTGAGATGCCGCGCACCGTTGAAAGAGACGGTGGCCAGAAGGCCCGCAATCAGCACGAGGATAAGATCCCGTAGCGCCCGCGCGTCGCCCCTGGGTTCGAAAACGCCGACGCCGGCCGGGTGGCCGACGAGTTCAGCGCCGATGGCGTCAACGCCGGCCCGCACGGCGGCGCCGTTTCGGCCCCGTCGCAGCTTCGGCAACATCTCCGTCTCGATCAGCCTGGCCCACTGGGCGTCAGGGATGCGCGCAACCACAGAGGGGCTGGCCTCGATACGAACCTGTCGATCCGTCATCGAAAGCAGCAACAGCACCTGTTCGCGTGAGGGATCCCAGATCGGAGCCGCCAATGCGGCCTCGCGCGCTGAGCGGTCGCCCAAGTCTTGCTGGATGACGACGAACAGCTCAACGCCCGTATCCGCCGAGGTTTGGATGCTCTTTCGCTCGATGTAATCGCGCGTGGTCTCGAACAGCGTCCCCGCGTTGTCGATGACGTGGCGGGGGGATGGAGCCGCCGTCGCCGCGCTCGCCGCCAGCAGGCCGGCGCTGGCCAGGGCGGCGGCGAGCCGCCGCATCAAAGCGTCTCCGGCGCAACGCCGATGCGATGACAGGCGGCTTGATAGGTGTTGGCCAGCAGGCAGGCGATGGTCATCGGCCCGACGCCGCCCGGCACCGGCGTGATCGCACCGGCGACCTCGACCGCCTCGTCGAAGGCGACATCGCCGACCACGCGCGTCTTGCCCTCGGCCGCCAGCGCAGGGTCGCGATGCGCGACGCGATTGATGCCGACGTCGATCACTGTGGCGCCGGGCTTGATCCAGTCGCCCCGGATCATCTCGGGCCGACCGACCGCCGCCACCAGAATGTCCGCCCGGCGACAAACGGCGGGCAGGTCGCGGGTGCGCGAATGGGCCACCGTCACCGTGCAATCCGCACCGAGCAGCAACTGGGCCATCGGCTTGCCGACGATGTTGGAGCGCCCGACAATCACCGCCTCGGCGCCAGACAGAGAGCCCAGCTCAGCCTTCAGCAGCATCAGGCAGCCCAGGGGGGTGCAGGGGACCAGGCCCGGCAAGCCGACCGCCAGCCGCCCGGCGTTGACCACGTGAAAGCCGTCGACATCCTTGTCGGGATCAATGGCCGCCAGCACGGCTGTCGCATCCAGATGCGCGGGCAGCGGCAGTTGGACGAGGATGCCATGGACGGCGGGGTCGGCGTTTAACTGCTGGATCAAGGCGTCCAGAGCCGCCTGTTCAGTCGCCGCGTCCAGGACGTGGGTGAAGGAGTTGAAACCGGCTTCCTGAGCGCGCAGGCCTTTGTTGCGAACATAGAGGCGGCTTGCCGGATCCTCGCCGACGATCACGACCGCCAGGCCGGGGGCGACGCCATGGCCAGCGGTCAGCCTCGAAGCGGCGGCCCCGACCCTTCCGACGAGTCCGGCCGCAAAGGCCTTGCCGTCGATCAGGCGCGCGCGTCCCATGGGGTCAAGCCTCACTTCAAATCAGGAATCGTGGTTCGGGGCTCGATTTACATTCCGGACGGTCGCGCGTCTATCATCGAGCCTGGATCAGGAGGCCATCATGACAAGATCAATTCTCGCCGCAGGCACGGCGCTTGGGGTTCTGGTGGCCGCCGCGAGTGCAGCAGCGGCCAGCCAGCCGGACGGCCCAGCCACCCCGGCCGCTTGGGTCGAGCCGACCTATGTTCACCTTGGCGATGCGGTCACGGGAACGCTCGCCGAGGGCGATAGCCGTACCGTCGAGGACGGCCTTCTGGACCGCTATGTTCTTGATCTGGAGGCGGGCGCTCAGGTCGAGATCGTCATGCGGTCCGCCGCCTTCGACACCTTCCTGATCGCCGGTTTCCTGGGCGCGGAGGGGTTCGAGCAGATCGCTCTTGATGATGATGGGCTAGGCGAGGGCCTGAATTCTCGATTGCGGTTCAGGGCGGCGGAGGCGGGCCGGTACGAGATCCGCGCGCGCGGCTTCGCCGGCCTTGGCGCCGGCGAATATGCGTTGAGTTTCTCTGAGCGTGCGCCGCTTGGCGCCGTGATGCCGGTAGGCAGCATCGCGGTTGGGGGGGCTGTCACGGGCGCCCTTAGTGCGGACGATGCGGTCTTCGATTGGGCCGAAGACTATCGCTACGACGCCTATCGCTTCCGCGCCCGTGCGGGAGAAGCTCTGGAGGCTGTGGTGCGTTCGAGCGATTTTGACACCACCTTGATGGTCATGAGCGAGAGCCGATGGGGCGTGGTCGAGCAACTGGTCTTCGACGACGACGGGCTTGGCGAAGGCACCGATTCCCGCATCCGGTTCTACGCCCCGTCGGATGGGGCCTATGAGTTGCGGGTCTCCAGTTTCGGTCCTGGGCAAACGGGCGCCTACCAACTTGCGTTGAACCCGCGAGCGGCCTGGCCAGCGCCGGTCGCGATCACCCTGGGACTGCCGATCTCTGGCGAGATCGGGTCGGGAGATGCGGTGTCGGATGATGACCGGCCGTTCGACGCCTATGCGCTCACGGCAGCGGCCGGGCAGCGGTTCGAGATTTTGGCGGATTCACCGGCCTTCCCGACGGCGATCGAGATTGGCCGTCTGGGCGGCGTGAATGGCTGGGAGCCGTTGGCTTACGGCGACAACTATCGGGCCGAACAGACAAGCTCGCGCCTGCTGTTCTCGCCGAGCGAGGCCGGTGACTATGTGGTTCGGATCGGCGGCTCCGAGGAGGCGATGCGGGGCGAATACAGCCTGGTTGTGAATGATCGCGGTCCCCTGCCGCCGCCGCCGCCGCCGGGATCGATCAGCGTCGGCGACAGCCTGGCGGGAACGCTGGGCGAGGGCGATGGCGTCACCCCTGAAGAGAAGTACTTCGACGAATTCGACGTTCGGACGTCCGCCGGGCAACGGCTGTCGGTCACGGTGCGGTCGGATGTCTTCGACACCTATCTGGAAATCTATCGGCGTCAGGACGACGGAACCTACCTCATCGCCGTGTCCGATGACGACGGCGGCGGCGATCTGGATTCCCGCAGCGGGCTGACGACAGACGGCGGCGACTACCGCATCAGGGTGACGTCGTTCGCCGCGGGCGAGGCGGGGTACTATTCCCTGGCGGTTCGGGATCTCGGCTCCCCGGCTCCCCCCAGTCCAATGACGTTGGGCCAGGCGGTCGAGGGCGCGATCACCGCATCGGACTACCTGGCGGAGACCGAGGGCCCCTATGACAGCTACGGCTTCACCGCAGCCGAAGGTGCACGGGTTCAGTTCGTGGCGCGTTCGGAGGCCTTCGACACCTTCTTGATCGTCGCGCGCCGCGACGGCGAGACGTTCGAGTTTCTCCAGTATGACGATGACGGCATGGGGGACGGTACGACCAACTCGCGCCTGACCTTCATGCCCGAGCAGGCCGGCGACTACGAGCTGTGGGTGATGCCGTTGGATGCGGCCACATTGGGGGCGTATAGCCTGGAGAGCCGAAGCCTAGGACCGACGCCGTCGTCTGCGCCTCTTGCGATGGGCGCGACCGTCAATGGTGAGCTGCGCGCGGGGGACGGGCTGTCCGTCGAGGGGACGACCTACGATGGCTACACCTTCCAGGGCGCAGCTGGTCAGAGGATTCGTCTCGATATGCATTCCGACGCCTTCGACACCTTCCTGCTGCTGGGAATGTATGGCGAAGACGGGTTGAACGCCATCGGCGAGAACGACGACGTCACGCCCCAGGAGACCCATTCTTCGATCACGATGACGTTGCCGAGAGACGCGCTGTACGAGGTCTGGGCGACCAGCTACGCCGTCGGCGAAACGGGCCGCTACGCCCTAACCCTAACGGACCTGGGGCCGGAACCCGAGCCTGGCAGCCTGCTGGTCGGGTCGACCATCCGCGGAACATTGGGGGAGCAGGATCCAGTGGACGCAGATGGAACCTATTTCGACGCCTTCCGCTTCGTGGCGGCGGCGGGCCAGCCCATTCGCATCACCGCCACCTCGAACGCATTTGACGCCTATCTCCAGCTCGGTCGGATGGACGGCCGCGTTTTCACCGTGGACCAAGAGGACGATGACGGCCTGTCCGATCTGAACGCGTTGATCAGCTTCACGCCGGAAGCAGCCGGCGCCTACGTCGTGCGGGTGCGCAGCTATGCATCCGGCGAGACCGGCGCCTATGTGCTGACGGTGGAGGACGCCCTGGCCGAATAGGTCAGGGCGCCTCGTTCAGACCTGGCGAAAAGTTGAGGAAGCGACCGCTCTGGACCAGATCGGCCGCGGCCGTCAGGTCCGGGGCGAAATAGCGGTCAGCCTCATAGGGGGCGGCGATCTCGCGCACGGCGGAGCGCACGCCCTCAAGCGCCTTGGAGCTGCGCATCGGCAGGTGGAATTCCAGCCCCTGGGCCGCTGACAACAGTTCGATGCCGACGACCACCGCGGTGTTGGCGGCCATGTCGAGAAGCCGGCGCGCGCCGTGGGCGGCCATGGAGACGTGGTCTTCCTGGTTGGCCGAAGTCGGCACGGTGTCGACGCTGGCCGGGTGGGCCATCATCCGGTTCTCGGCGACCAGGGCGGCGGCGGTGACCTGGGCGATCATGAAGCCCGAGTTCAGTCCCGGCTTCATCACGAGAAAGGCGGGCAGGCCGCTCATGTTCGGGTCGACCATGATGGAGGTCCGGCGCTCGGAGAGATTGCCGATCTCGCACAGGGCCATGGCGATCTGGTCGGCGGCGAAGGCCACCGGCTCGGCGTGGAAGTTGCCGCCCGAGATGACATCGCCCTGCTCGAAGAAGACCAGCGGATTGTCGGTCACCGCATTGGCCTCGATCTGCAGGGTTTTGGCGGCCATGCGCAGCTGATCGAGGATCGCGCCCATGACCTGGGGCTGGCAGCGCAGGGAGTAGGGATCCTGGACTTTCTTGCAGTCGGCGCGGTGGCTCTCGCGGATGTCCGAGCCGGCCAGCATGGCGCGCAGGGTGCGGGCCACCTCGATCTGGCCCTTGTGGCCGCGTAGCGCGTGGATACGCGGATCGAACGGGGCGTCCGAGCCTTTGAGGGCATCGACCGACAGGCCGCCGGCGGCCAGGGCGGCGGCGAACACGGCCTCGGCCCGGAACAGCCCGGCCAGGGCCGTCGCGGTCGAGAACTGGGTGCCGTTGAGCAGGGCCAGGCCTTCCTTGGGGCCCAGCGTGATCGGGGTCAGACCGGCGCGGGCCAGGCCTTCGGTCGCTGACAGGGTCTCGCCGTTGTGGCGGGCCTCGCCGACTCCGAGCAGGGCGGCGCTCATATGGGCCAGCGGGGCCAGATCGCCCGAGGCGCCGACCGAGCCCTTGGACGGGATCACCGGCAGGACGTCATGCTCGACCAGGGCGATCAGGGCCTGCAGCGTCTCGCCGCGAATGGCGGACGCGCCCTTGGACAGGCTGGCGATCTTGAGCACCAGCATCAGGCGCACGATCGGATCGGGCAGCGGTTCGCCGACGCCGCAGGCGTGGCTGAGCACCAGATTGGTCTGGAGCGTCTCCAGATCGGCTCGGTCGATCCGGGTATTGGCCAGAAGGCCAAAGCCGGTGTTGACGCCGTAGACTGTCTGACCCGTCTCGATGATGGCTGCGACGGTCGCCGCGCCGGCGTCGACGGCGGCCCAGGCCCGGTCCGACAGCGAGATGGAGACCGGCGCGTCAATCGCGGCGCGTAAATCCGACAGGGTGAGCGGCGACGAGCCGATAACGATCTGGGTCATGATCAGGCTTTCAACGAGGGCAGGTTCAGGCCGTGCTCGCGGGCCGAGTCCTTGGCGATGTCATAGCCGGCGTCGGCGTGGCGCATGACGCCCGTGGCCGGGTCGTTCCACAGGACGCGCTCGAGGCGCTTGGCCGCCTCGGGCGTGCCGTCGGCGACGATGACGACGCCCGAGTGTTGGGAATAGCCCATGCCGACGCCGCCGCCGTGATGCAGCGACACCCAGCTGGCGCCGCCAGCGGTGTTGAGCAGGGCGTTCAGCAGCGGCCAGTCGGAGACGGCGTCCGAGCCGTCCATCATGGCCTCGGTTTCACGGTTGGGGCTGGCGACCGAGCCGGAATCGAGATGGTCGCGGCCGATGACGATTGGGGCCTTCAACTCGCCTGAGGCGACCATCTCATTGAACATCAGGCCGGCGCGGTGGCGATCGCCCAGGCCGATCCAGCAGATGCGCGCCGGCAGCCCCTGGAAGGCGATGCGCTCCTTGGCCATGTCGAGCCAGCGATGCAGGCCGGCGTTGTCCGGGAACAGCCGCTTCATGGCCTCGTCGGTCTTGTAGATGTCCTCGGGATCGCCCGACAGGGCCGCCCAGCGGAACGGCCCGATGCCCTGACAGAACAGCGGGCGGATATAGGCCGGCACGAAGCCGGGGAAGTCGAAGGCGTTGGTCACGCCCTCGTCGAAGGCGACCTGGCGGATATTGTTGCCGTAGTCGGTGACGGGGATGCCCATCTTTTGGAAGTCGAGCATGGCCTGGACGTGGGCGGCCATCGAGGCGCGTGCGGCGCGCTCGACTGCGGCGGGATCAGAGACGCGCCTGTCTTCCCATTCCGCCACGGACCAGCCGACCGGCAGGTAACCGTTGATGGGGTCGTGGGCCGAGGTCTGATCGGTGACCAGATCAGGCCGGATGCCGCGTTTGACCATTTCGGGCAGGATCTCGGCGGCGTTGCCGAGCAGGCCGATAGAGGTCGGCTTGCCCTCGTCGAAGGACTTCTGGAGCAAGGCCATAGCCTCATCCAGGGTCTCAGCCATGACATCCAGGTAGCGGGTGCGAATGCGGAATTCGATCCGGCTGCGCTGGCACTCGATATTGATGCTGGAGGCTCCGGCCATGGCGGCGGCCAGAGGCTGGGCTCCGCCCATGCCGCCGAGGCCCGCGGTCAGGATCCATTTGCCCGACCAGTCACCGCCATAGTGCTGGCGCCCGGCCTCGGCGAAGGTCTCGTAGGTGCCCTGAACAATGCCCTGGGTGCCGATGTAGATCCACGACCCGGCCGTCATCTGGCCGTACATCATCAGGCCTTTGCGATCGAGTTCGTTGAAGTGCTCCCAGGTCGCCCATTTGGGAACAAGGTTGGAGTTGGCGATCAGGACGCGCGGGGCGTCCTCGTGGGTGCGGAACACGCCGACCGGCTTGCCGGACTGAACCAGCAGGGTCTGATCCGGCTCCAGCGCGTTCAGCTCGGCGACGATACGATCGAAGCTGGCCCAGTCGCGCGCGGCCTTGCCGATGCCGCCATAGACGACCAGATCCTCGGGCCGCTCGGCCACGTCGGGATCCAGGTTGTTCATCAGCATCCGAAGGGCGGCCTCGGCCTGCCAGGTCTTGGCGGTCTTTTCGGAGCCGCGCGGGCTGCGGACGACGCGGGTGTTCTTGAGCGTTTCCAAGCTGAAGTTCCTGTGGCCCTCGGGGCTCTCTCTGGTGGATCAGGTGAGCCGTTCACCGGCCAGCCAGCGCTGGGCCAGGGGAGCGGCGCCGAGCCAATAGGACAGCTCGGCGGGTTCGTCGATATTCCAGACCGCGAGGTCGGCGGCCTTGCCCGGGCGAAGCGTGCCGACCTCGTCAGCCAGGCCCAGGGCCGCCGCGCCATGGCGGGTGCAGCCGGCCAGCGCCTCTTCGGGTGTCAGACCGAACAGGGTGCAGGCCATGTTCATGGCCAGCAGCGGCGAGGTCAGAGGGCTGGTGCCGGGGTTGCAGTCGGTCGCCACGGCCATGGCCACGCCCGCTTCGCGCAGCGCCTGGATCGGCGGCGGGGTCTTGTCCTTGAGGAAATAATAGGCGCCGGGCAGCAGGACCGCGACGGTCCCGGCCTCAGCCATGGCGGCGACGCCGTCGGCGCTGAGGTGTTCCAGGTGATCGGCAGACAGGCCGCCGTAGCGCGCCGTCAGGGCCGCGCCGTCCTGGTCGGTCAGTTGTTCGGCGTGCAGCTTGACCGGCAAGCCATGGGCCCTGGCGGCCTGGAACACGCGCTCGACCTCGGCAGGGGTGAAGCCGATGGATTCGCCGAAGGCGTCCACGGCGTCGGCCAGGCCTTCTGCTGCGGCGGTGGGGATGATCAGGTCGCAGATCAGGTCGACATAGGCTGATCGGTCGTCCTTGAACTCGGGCGGTACGGCATGGGCGGACAACAGGGTGCGCCGGACCCGCGCGCCGGTCAGGCCGCCGGCGGCGCGCAGCATCTTCAACTCCGAATCCAGATCCAGGCCATAGCCGGACTTGACCTCGACCGTGGTGACGCCGCCCGCCATCAGGGCGTCGAGCCGTATCTGGGCCGACGCCGTCAGTTGCGCTTCCGTCGCCTGCCGGGTCGCCCGGACGCTGGACAGGATGCCGCCGCCGGCGCGGGCGATGTCTTCATAGGTCGCGCCGTTCAGACGCATCTCCCATTCGGTCGCCCGATTCGAGGCGAAGACCAGATGGGTATGGCAGTCGATCAGGCCCGGCGTGATCCAGCGCCCACTGACATCCACCACCGAGCGGGCGAGGATCTCGGGGCTACCGGGAAGCTTGGACTGGGGACCGACCCAGGCGATGCGTCCGGCCTCGATGGCGAGGGCGGCGTTTCGCACGGCGCCGTAGGCATCGCCGTCCGGCTCCAGGGTCGCGGCGTGGCCGCCGATCAGGAGGGTGTCCCACATGGGACGCCGCTCTACATGGACAGGCCCAAGGAAGCTAGGCTAGGCCTTGGTCATGACGACTTCAGAATGCCTGGGCTGGACCTCCATCGCCGACCTGATCGGCGATCATCCGGATGCGCCGGTCGCCCTGATCGGGGCGCCGTTGAATGAGCGGTCGTTGACGCCGGGGCGGTGCGATCTCGGCCCCAAGGTCTTGCGCCAGACCTTTCCTCGATTCTCGACCTATGACCTGGAGACGCGGACCGACCTGTCGGCCCTGCGCGTGCATGAAGCCGGGGATGTCTTTCTGAAGGCGGTCTCGCCCACCGACAGCTTTGAGCCGGTGAAGGCGGCGGTTCAGGCCCAGGGGCATCGGGGTCTGGTCGTGCTGGCCGGCGGTAACAATGCGATCACTCGGCCCGGCGTTCACGGCATCGACCCGTCGCTGGGCCGGATCGGGGTGCTGACCCTGGATGCCCATTTCGACCTTCGCGACACCGATTGCGGCCTGACCAACGGCAATCCGATCCAAGCGCTGCTGGATGACGGCCTGGACGGCGCCCGCATCAGCCAGATCGGCCTGGCCGCTTTCGCCAACACCCGGCGCGCCCACGAGAAGGCCCGCTCGGCCGGAATTTCGGTGCGCACCGCCCGCGAATGCCGGGACCGGGGCCTGGACGTGGTCGCCCAGCAGGAGCTGGAGCGGCTGTCGGCGCTGTGCGAGCTGATTTATGTCGATTTCGACATCGACGTCATCGACCGCAGCCAGTTTCAGGCGGCGCCGGGCGCTCGGCCCGGCGGTATCAGCGCCCAGGCCTTCTTCGACGCCACGCGCGCCATCGCCGCCCACCCGAAGGTCAAGGCTGTGGACCTGACCGAGTTCGATCCGTCGCTGGATCCGGGCGATGTTTCGTCGCTGACGGCGGGGCGGTGGTTCTGTGAAGTCCTGGCCGGGTTCGCATCGCGTTGAGCGAGGGCTTCACCTATGAGGAGCGTGAGCCGGCGGCGGCGATCCGACCGTGGGTGCGGCGTATCTGGACCTATACCCGCAAGGCCGAAGATGCCGAGCCGCAGCCGATCTGCGCCGATGGATGCCCGGAGCTGATCTTTGATCTGGGCCCGCCGCACGAAGAACGGCGCGCCGGCGGCGACGTCACGCTTCAGCCGCAGGCGATGTTCGTTGGTCAGTTGACCCGTCCGCTGTGGGTGCGGGCGCCGGGTCCGACCCGGGTGTTTGCAGTGCGCTTCGAGCCGGACGGCGCCCTGGAATGGCTCAAGCGCCCGATCCAGACGGTGACGGACACGCACCTGGGCCTGATGGGTCTGCGACCGGTGTGGACGGCGGGGCTGGTGGCTGTCCTCGATGCCGCCGCCGATCCGATGGCGGCGCTGGAGGAGGCGGTGGCCGCCGATCTGGTTGGCGCGCCACGTCCGGACACTGTTGTGCGCCGAGCGATCGAAGCCTGTTACCGCGACCAGCCCGTCAACCTGGATCGCGCGGGCCAACGGCGGTTCCTCAAGCGCGTGGGAATTTCGGCGCGAACGTTTCGAGCCATTCTTCGCTTCCGCAAGGTGTTTGACGCCATTGAGGCCGACGAGGCGGGCAGCTGGGTCTCGGCCGCGCTCGCCGCCGGCTATTTCGACCAGCCGCAGATGGCCCGTGATTTTCGCCGCTTTCTCGGCTGCACGGCGACCGACTGGGCCCGACAAAAGGCGGGACTGGCGCGGGCGTTGGTGTCGCAATCCTACAAGCCGGACGGACCGGGTTCGGCCTAGATCGCCTCAGGATCAATCAGGGGGCTTTCATGCTCGCATCAATCGTCGCCGCCGCTCAGATGGCCACCTCGCCGGTTCCGGCCGATCTCAACTGGCTTTCGGGCTACTGGATGGCCTGTTCTGGGGGCCGCGAGGTGGCCGAATACTGGTCGGACGCGCGCGGCGGGGTCCTGTTCAACACGACGATCAATCTGCACGGCGACCGCGTGTCGTCCGAGCGTACGGTGATGATGATGGTCGAGGGACGGCTTTCGTTCGTCTATGAGCCGACCGGCCCCAATGTCGTGTTCCACCTGGTCAGCCTCGAAGGTCAGCGGGCCGTCTTCGAGAACCCGGACAACGATTTTCCCCAGCGCGTGATCTATTCGCGGGACGGCGACGCCTTGACCGGCCGCATTGAAGGGACCATCGACGGCGAGCCGCAGTCGATGCAATGGGTCTATCAGGCTGCGGAGATGAACACGCGCTGCCCGGAGAGCTGAATGCAACTGGATGAGGTGATGCAGGAGTTCCGCGCCGTCGGAGCCCTCCGGGAAGGCCACTTCATCCTGTCGTCGGGCCTGCACAGCCCGATGTTCCTGCAGAAGAACCTGGTGTTCGCCCACCCCGAACGGTGCGAGCGGCTGTGCCGGGCGCTGGCTGAGCGGGTCAGGGCTGAGATCGGTGAGGTCGACGTCGTGGTCTCGCCGGCCATGGGCGGGGTCATTCCCGGCTACGAGACGGCGCGGCAACTGGGTGTGCCGGCGCTCTATGTTGAACGCGTGGGCGGCGCCTTTGCGCTGCGCCGGGGCTTCCAGCTGGAGCCGGGTCAGCGGGTGCTGATGGTCGAAGACATCGTGACCACCGGCCTGTCGTCGCGCGAGTGCATCGATTCGATCCGCGCAGCCGGAGGAGACGTGGTGGCCGCTGCCTGCGTCGTTGACCGCTCAGGCGGTCAGGCCGATGTCGGCGTGCCCTTGGTGGCCCTGGCCCAGATGAGCGTACCGGCCTATCCGGCCGACCAACTGCCGCCTGAGCTGGCGGCGCTTCCCGTCGAAGACCCCGGAAGCCGGAGGCTGAAGGCGTGATGGCTGCGCCGCTCCGGCTGGGTGTCAATATCGACCACGTCGCCACGGTCCGGAACGCGCGTGGCGGCGATCTGCCCGACCCCCTGCGCGCCGCGGAGATTGCGCTGCTGGCCGGCGCGGATGGCATCACCGCTCACCTGAGAGAAGACCGCCGGCATATTTCGGACGCTGACATCGAGCGGCTGACCGAACTGCTGGACGCTTCGGGTCGCCCGCTGAATCTGGAGATGGCGGTCACCGAGGAGATGATCGGTATCGCGCTGAACCATCGGCCGCACGCCGTCTGTCTGGTTCCGGAGCGACGCGAAGAGCGCACCACAGAAGGCGGCCTGGACGTGGCCGGTCAGCATAACTGGATCGCTCCGGCCGTGCGCCAGCTGTGTGAGGCGGGCAGTCGAGTGTCGCTGTTCATCGGCGCCGACCCGCACCAGATCGACGCCGCGGCCTCGGCGGGAGCCCAGGTGGTGGAGCTGCACACCGGCGCCTTCTGCGACCTGCTGCATGAGGGTCGGGCGCGCGAGGCGGGGGCGGCGCTCGACGCGCTACGCGCCGGGGCTGATCGGGCGGCCCGGCTGGGCCTGGAGGTCCACGCCGGCCATGGCCTTGATTTCGAGACGGCGCCGGTGCTGGCCGCTATTCCCCAGGTGGTTGAATTGAATATCGGCCATTTCCTCATCGGGGAGGCGATTTTCGTCGGCCTGGACGCTGCGATCCGAAAAATGCGCGCGGTGATGGACGCCGGCCGGGCGGACCTTCTGGCATGATCCTGGGGATTGGATCGGACCTGTCGGATATCCGGCGAATTCAGAGCAGTCTGGATCGGTTCGGCGACCGGTTCACGCACCGCTGCTTCACCGAGCTTGAGCGCCGCCGATCCGAGCGCAAGCCGGACCGCGCGGCCAGCTACGCCAAGCGTTTCGCGGCCAAGGAGGCCTGCGCCAAGGCGCTGGGAACCGGGATGCGCGGGGCCGTCTATTGGCGCGATATGGGTGTGGTCAATCTGCCCAGCGGTCAGCCGACCCTGGCCCTGACGGGTGGGGCTCTGGCGCGGCTGGAGAGCCTGGTTCCGGCGGGGCATGAGGCCCGGATTCACCTGTCGCTGACCGACGAGCATCCCTATGCTCAAGCCTTCGTTGTGATCGAAGCCTTGCCCCTGTCATAATGAACCGTTAGCCAGTAGCGTTTTCTGGGGTCGGGGTTCCCGTAATGAGCGAACAAGACAATACGCCTGAGCACGGCCACGAGCCGGTTGCGTCGCCGACGCCCGAGCCCGCGCCCGAGCCGGTCGCCGCCGAACAGGCCCACGAGCCGGAACACGCGCCAGAGCCGGAGCCCGCGCCCGAGCCTGAGCACACGGCCGAAGCCGAGTTGGAACATGCACCCGAGCCCGATCATGCGGCGGCCCAAGAAGCGGTCGCTGAAGTCGCGCCGGCGCCGGAATCCTCGAACGAGCCGGCGCATGAGCCGATCGCGGCGTCCTCAAATGAGCCGGCTCACGACCCGGCGCCTGAGGCGGATCACCCGACCGCCGATGCGGCGGACCATTCGGAGCCCGAGCCTGCGCCGGTCCTGACCGATATGGCGCCCGAGGCGCCCGCCGAGCCGGACCCGGCGCCGACCGATCCCGAGCCCGTGCACGCGGTCGAGCCAGAGTTCGAGGCGCCGACCGATCCCGCTCCGCCGCCAGCCGCCGGTCCCGAGCCCGTTGACGCGCCGGAAGCGAGCCCGACCGAGGAGTCCTCCAATATCGATCCGGCGGTCGTCGCCGCCGGTGTGGCGGCGGCTGGAGCTGCGGTTGCGGTCGGCGCAGCGGCGGCCGCCAATTCTGCGCAGTCACGTCCGATCTGGAGCGATCAGGGCGATGCGCCCTTCGATGACGGCGCCTCGGATCGTCCGGCCGGTCGCGGCAAGCGGGAGCGCGCGGAACGCGAGAGCGGCGGCTTCTTCGCCGAGCTGTTCGATATTGTTCGCACGGTCGTGTACGCGCTGCTGATCGCCTTGGTGGTGCGGGTGTTCTTCTTCCAGCCGTTCACCATCCCGTCGGCGTCGATGGAGCCCAACCTCTATGAGGGCGACTACATCGTGGTTTCCAAGTGGAGCTACGGCTATTCGCGCCATTCGATGCCGTGGAGCCCGCCGCTGTTTGAAGGCAGGCTGCTCAGCCACATGGCCGAGCGCGGCGATATCGTTGTGTTCAAACGCCCCAACAACGACGGCGAGGGCTATACCGACTACATCAAGCGCGTGATCGGCCTGCCGGGCGACACGGTGCAGATGATCTCGAACCGTCTCTACATCAACGGCGAGCAGGTTCAGGATGTCGTGGTCGAGGCCGCCCAGGTGCGTGGCGCCTTCCAGGGCCAGACGCCGATCCAGCTTCGCGAGACCCTGCCGGGCGGCCATGAGTTCCGCATCCAGGACTTCGGCCCCGGCTCGCCCAGCGACGACACCGACGCCTTCACCATTCCGGATGGCCACTACTTCGTCATGGGCGACAACCGCGACGATTCGATGGACAGCCGCTACGTTTGGGAAGCCGGGGGCGTCGGCCTGGTGCCGCACGAGAACCTGGTCGGCAAGGCTCAGGTGATCCTGTTCTCGTGGACGCCGGGAGCCGCATTGCTAAACGTGCCCAGCTGGTTCACCCATGTGCGGACCGAGCGGTTCTTCACCGACCTGGAATGAACGCACGGGAACAGGCGATCGCGGCGCTTGAGACGCGGATCGGCCACGTCTTTCGCGACCGCGACCTGCTTGAGCGCGCGCTGACCCATCCCAGCGTGACCGAAGGCGCGCGCCCGGCCCGTCACTATGAGCGGCTGGAGTTCCTGGGCGACCGGGTGCTGGGACTGCTGACGGCGGAACGGCTGCTGGCGCTGTATCCGGAGGAGCGCGAGGGCGTGCTGTCGCCGCGCCTGGCGGCTGTGGTCAACGGCCAGGCCTGCGCCCGGGTGGCGCGCCGCATCGGCCTGGGCCCAGCGCTGAGGCTGTCGCCCGGCGAGACCAAGTCGGGGGGGCGCGACAAGACGACCATCCTTGGCGATGCGGTCGAGGCCCTGATGGCGGCGATCTATATCGACGGAGACCTCGACACGGCGCGGGCCTTCTTCATGGAAGCCTGGTCCGAGGAGTTCGCCTCGGTCAGCGAGGTCGGCGGGCTGGATCCCAAGACCGAGTTGCAGCAGTGGGCCCAGGGGCGAGGCCTGGCGCTGCCATCCTATGAGGTTTTGCGCCGGACCGGGCCGGACCATGCGCCCGAGTTTATCGTCCAGGTCTTGCTCGAAGGGTTCGAACCCGAACAGGGGCGAGGACGTTCCCGTCAGGCGGCCGAGAAGGCCGCCGCTCTCGAAATGCTGCTCAAACGCGAAGGGCCCAAATGAGCCAGACCACCCGGGCCGGCTTCGCCGCCCTGATCGGCGCGCCCAACGCCGGAAAATCGACCCTGACCAACCGGTTGGTCGGCTCCAAGGTGTCGATTGTGACCCAGAAGGTCCAGACCACGCGCTTTCCCGTGCGCGGCGTTTTCATCCAGGGCGAATCCCAGGTCGTTCTGGTCGACACGCCCGGCATCTTCAAGCCGCGCCGCCGGCTGGACCGGGCCATGGTGGCCTCGGCCTGGGGTGGGGCTGACGGGGCTGACGCCGTGGTGCATCTGATCGATGTCCAGGCCGAGATCGCGCTTCGCGACGGGACGGCCAAGGGCGCCGACAAACGCCAGGTCGAGGACGCCCAGGCCATCTGCGAGACCCTGAAGACGGCGGGAAGCCAGGCCATTCTAGCCCTGAACAAGATCGACGGGATCAAGCGCGACAGCCTGTTGGCCGTGACCCAGGCCTATTTCGATACCGGCGCCTATGGCGAGGTCTTCATGATCTCGGCCAGCCAGGGCTCGGGCGTGGACGATCTGAAAACGCGCCTGGCCGAACTGATGCCCGAAGGGCCGTGGCTGTATCCGGAGGATCAGGTCGCTGACCTGCCGATGCGGCTGCTGGCCGCAGAGATCACCCGCGAGAAGATCTATCTGCGCGTCCATGATGAACTACCCTATGCGGCGGCGGTCGAGAGCGTGGCCTTTGACGAGCGCCCCGACGGTTCGGTGCGGATCGAACAGACCATCTATGTCGAGCGCGACAGCCAGCGCGCCATCGTTCTGGGCAAGGGCGGCCAGACGCTGAAATGGATCGGCCAGGCTGCGCGCGAGGAACTGGGCCTGTTGATGGACCGCAAGGTCCACCTGTTTCTCACGGTCAAGACCGATGACCGCTGGGCTGAGCGCCGTGAGCTGTACGGTCAGGTCGGGCTGGACTTCGACGTCTAGGGCGTCGGCGCGTCCGGCTGAGCTCGACATCTGGCAGCGTGATGGGCTTACTCCCGCGTTCAGAAAGCGGCCGCACGCGAGGGACTGATGACTACGGCGTTGATTTCAGTGGTTGCGGCGGTCGCCTTGTCAGCTGCGACCGTGGAGAGCGACCCCCCGGCTGAGGCGGCGATCGCCGCGGCCCTTGATGGGTTGCATTCCGCAGCGACGCGGGCGGATGGACCGGCCTATGCCGACCGGCTGGATCCCGACCTGGTCTGGATCGGCGCCGATGTGGGCGAGCGGTGGGCGCATGATGCGTACGTCGCTTTTGCGGACACACAGTTCGAGGACGGCGAGGGCTGGACCCATTCGGCGCGGGCGCGGCGGGTCTGGCTGGCGCCGGATCCATGCGAGTGCCTGGCCTGGGCCGATGAGGTCCTGGATTCGGACACCTACGGCGCTGCGGTCGGCAACGCGGTGATGCGCCGGGGTCAGGACGGCGAATGGCGTGTCTGGCGCTATGCCCTGACCTATCCGATCCCCAATGACCTGGCGCGCGGCATGACCGACGAGATCAAGGCCTGGGAGGCGGCCAATCCGGCGCCGCCGCAGCAACCCGTCCCGGTGACGGTGGAAACCTTGCCGATTCACGAGACGCTGGACGCTTTTCACACTGCGGCGGCGAATGCCGACGGCCCGGCCTATTTCGCCTTGTTCACGCCCGATGCCGCCTATCGCGGCACCGATGTCACCGAACTGTGGCCGCTGGCCGAGTTTCGCGCCTTCGCCGAACCGTATTTCGCCCAAGGCCGGGGCTGGACCTACACGCCGGCCTGGCGGCGTGTCTCCATCGCCGAGACGCCTTGCGCCTGCGTCGCCTGGTTCGACGAGATGCTGGAATCGGAGAGCTATGGGACCAGCCGCGGAACAGGCGTGATGGTGCGCGGGGATGACGGCGTTTGGCGGATCGCCTATTACGCCCTGACGTTTCCTATCCCGAACGCCCTGGCCTCCGAGATGATGGCTCGGATCCGGGCCGCCGCAGCTGTAGAGTCCCCTCAATGATGCGGTTCGCTGTCCTGGCTTCCACCGCGCTTCTGGCCGCGTGCAATCCGGGCGGCCCGGCCGAGTTGGAGTATCGCGTGCTGTCTCACTCGGGCGAGATCGCCTCGGCCAGCTTGATGCTGTGCGACCAGGTGCGCGAGATGAGCCGCGAGGGCTCGGTCTGGACCGTGCGGGTTCCGGCTTCCTGCGAAGGTGGCGGGGTGATCCTGGTCCAGCTCGCCGACGGGGCGACGGTCAGCTGTTCGGGCGACTATGTGACGCCCGACATGCGCAGCACGACATTCGGCTACGTCGCTTCATCGACGGGCTGCGCCTTCGCGCAGTAGACGTCGACGATGGAGTTTCAGGATGACGCCTTCGTGCTGGCGGCCCGGTCGCACGGCGAGACCGGGGCCCTGGTCGATCTGTTGACGCGCGATCACGGGCGGATCCTCGCCTATGTCGCCGGCGGGGCCTCGCGCAAGATGAAGCCGCACCTTCAGCCCGGCTCTCGGGTATTGGCGGACTATCGGGCGCGTACGACCGAGCATCTCGGATCGGTGCGGCTGGAGCCGGTGGGGGAGGGCGCAGCCGCCCTGTTCGACGACCCTCTGGCCTTGCAGGGACTGGCGGCGGCGGCAGCGGTGGCGCAAGGGGCGCTGCATGAGCGCGAGCCGCATCCGGGGGCCTTCCTTGCGCTGGAGGCGCTGGCCGAGGCGCTGGTGCACAGGGAGGTCTGGCCGGCGGTGTTCGTGCGCTATGAGCTGGGCCTTCTGGATGCGCTGGGCTTCGGGCTGGACCTCAAGGTCTGCGCTGCGACCGGGGCGACCGAGAAGCTGATCTGGGTCAGTCCGCGCACCGGCCATGCCGTCAGCCTGGAGGCCGGGCTGCCCTATGCGGACCGCCTGCTGGCCCTGCCGGGGTTTCTGGTGTCGAGCCGTACTGGGCTGGAGCCGGGGGATATCGGCAAGGGGTTCGCCCTGACCGGCTTCTTTCTGGAGCGGCACGTCTTTCACCCGATGGACAAGCCGCTGCCTGAGGCGCGGGAACGGCTTGTGGAAAAGCTTGGGGAGGCCGGGCTTCTTTAGGGGCGGGCCATGCGCGGGCGCTGAGAATCCGCTAGATCAGAACCATGACCCTTATGACGCCTCCGCCCGAAGACGGCGGCCGCATCGTCGATGAGCCGCTGTCTGAAGCGCTGTCGCGGCGGTATCTCGCCTATGCCCTGTCGACCATCTCGTCGCGCGCCCTGCCGGACGTGCGCGATGGCTTGAAGCCGGTGCACCGGCGGCTGCTGTACGCCATGCACCGGATGCGGCTGAACCCGGAGGGGGCGGCCAAGAAGTGCGCCAAGGTGGTCGGCGAGGTGATGGGCAGTTTCCATCCGCACGGCGACCAGTCGATCTATGACGCCCTGGTCCGTCTGGCCCAGGATTTCGCCCAGCGCTATCCGCTGATCGACGGCCAGGGGAACTTCGGCAATATCGACGGCGATAACCCGGCGGCCATGCGCTACACCGAATGCCGGCTGACGGCGGCGGCGTCGCTCTTGATGGACGGCATCGACGAGGACGTCGTCGACTTCCGCCCGACCTATGACGGCGAGGACGAGGAGCCGATCGTCGTGCCGGCGGGCTTCCCGAACCTGTTGGCCAACGGCGCGGCCGGCATCGCGGTGGGCATGGCGACCTCGATCCCGCCGCATAACGCGATGGAGCTGATTGACGCCTGCCTGCTGTTACTGGACGATCCGCAGGCGACGACCGAGGCCCTGATGGTCCATGTACCGGGGCCGGACTTCCCGACCGGCGGGGTCATCGTCGAGCGGCCCGCTTCGATCCAGGAGGCTTATGAAACCGGGCGCGGCTCGATCCGGGTGCGGGCGCGTTACACGGTCGAGGACCTGGGCCGCGGGACGTGGCAGGTGGTGATCACCGAGATCCCCTATCAGGTCCAGAAGGGCAAGCTGATCGAGGATCTGGCCGGGCTGATCGAGGCCAAGAAGGCCCCGCTGCTGGCCGATGTGCGCGACGAATCCGCCGAGGATCTCAGGATCGTGCTGGAGCCCAAGAACCGCACGGTCGAACCCGAGCATCTGATGGAGGGCCTGTTCCGGCTGTCGGCGCTGGAGAACCGGTTCTCGGTCAATATGAACGTGCTGGACGACACCGGCGCGCCCAGGGTGATGGGGCTGAAGGCGTGTCTGGCGGCGTTCCTGGATCACCGGCGCGAGGTGCTGATCCGGCGGGCGCGGCACCGGCTGGGCAAGATCGACCGGCGGCTTCACCTGCTGGACGGCCTGCTGATCGCCTTCCTCAATCTGGACGAGGTGATCCGCATCGTGCGCGAGGCCGAGCACCCCAAGGCCGAGCTGATCGCGCGCTTCGGCCTGACCGAGCTGCAGGCCGACTACATCCTGGACACCCGGCTGCGGAATCTGGCCCGGCTGGAGGAGATGACGCTCAAGACCGAGCATGGCGAGCTGACGGTGGAGCGGGCCGGGATCGCCGAGCTGCTCGACAGCGACAAGAAGCAGTGGAAGCTGGTCGGGGCGGGGCTGAAGGATGTGCGCAAACAGCTGGCCGCCGGCGACCCGGGCCAGGCCGAGCGCCCCAGCGGCGTGACCGGACGCTCCAGCTTCGGCGAGGCGGGCGAGAGCGCGGCGGCGGCCCCGGTGGAGGCCTTCATCGTGCGCGAGGCGATCACGGTGGTCCTGTCCGAGCGCGGCTGGATCCGGGCGGCCAAGGGCAAGGTCGAGGATCCGTCGGAGCTGAAGTTCAAGGAGGGCGACACCCTGGCCTGGCTGGTCCCGGCCGAGACGACGGACAAGCTGTTGATCTTCGCCTCGGATGGGCGGGCCTTCACCCTGGGCTGCGACAAGCTGCCGAGCGGGCGCGGGCACGGCGAGCCGCTCAGGCTGATGATGGATCTGGAGGAGGGGGCCGAGCTGGTCGGGGTGATGGCCCACAAGCCGGGCCGCAAGCTGGTGCTGGCGTCGGAGGCCGGTTACGGCTTCATCCTGCCCGAGGATGAGGCTCTGTCGGCGCGGCGCGCCGGCAAGCAGGTGATGAACGGCGTGGCCAAGGTCTGCACCCCGGCCGAGGGCGACCATGTCGCGGTGCTGGGCAAGGCCGGCAAGGTTCTGGTCTTCCCGCTGGATGAGCTGCCGGAGATGCCGCGCGGCAAGGGCGTCAAGCTGACGTCCGACAAGAAGGGCATGGTGGATCTGGCTGTATTTTCAGCAGAAACGGGGCCGACCTGGCCAGAGACGGGCGGCCGCACCCGTCAGTGGCCCGACTGGCGCGACTGGCTGGGCAAGCGCGCCCAGGCCGGCAAGGTCGCGCCGCGCGGGATGAAGCGGCTCAGGGTATAGGCCGCCGGGTGGGGTCGGGGCTTTTTGCACCCTGAAAATTGGGTGCAAATGGTGCAATTGGTGCAAAAACCCGTCGCAAGAGATTGATTTTATATGGTGCGGTCCCTCGGCGATTTTGCACCCTGGGGTGCAGATTGGCTGACTGGGACAGTCTAACCCCGCCGTAACGGGCGGGGATGAAAAGGCGTCGCTTGCGGATTCTCATGAAGCGCCGTGGCTCGTCGAACAAGCCGGGGGTAGAGAAGGCTAGGGCGCCGCCTCAAGCGCGGCCAGGGCGCGGCGGCTTTCATCCAGACTGGCCTGGGCGGCGGCGCGGTCGTCAGGGGCGCGGGCGGCTTCGAGGGCGATCTCGGCGACGGTGATTTCGCGCTGGAGGCGGTCGATTTCGGTCTGGCGCTCGGCGGCGGCGGCGGCGCGCACGGCCTCCTGCTGCTGACGGGCGAATGCGGCCTCGGCGTGATTGTTGGCGGATTCTTCGCGTAGGGCCTGTTCGACCGGGTCGCCGCCGCCTTCGCAGGCGGCGAGCAGGGTCGCTGAGGCCATCAAGGTCAGGACGCGCATCATCATCAATTCCACTCCGGCGGCGGGCCAGAGGCGTCGCTGCGGCCGTCGCGGTGGGTGACGGTGGTGGGCGCGCGTTCGCTGGTTACGGGGATCATGGCGGCGATCTGGTTGAACAGGTGGTCGGCAGCGACCGGACTGGATGCCTGGATGCATAGGTTGGATTCGCCTTCGCGCCCCCAAGGGCGTTCCTCGGTGTCGTCGACGCCCCGATCAGCGGCGACCAGGGCCTGGATGCGGGTTTTCAGCTCGTGATCGACACCCATGGCATAACTGCCGAAGGAGACGGTGATGTCGCAGACGACGGTGCCATCCTCGACGGAATCGACCGGGGTCACGGGTGCGCAGGCACTCAGCACCAGCGCGCACAGGACAAGCGCGCGGATCATACGCGGCCGTCCATATAGGCGGGCAACCACGCCTCGTGCATCTCGCGCAGGTGATCGAGCGGAATGCGGAACAGTTCGCCTGAGGCGAAGTCCGGTCCCGCCGCGCGGCCGACGATGGAGGCATGCAGGCCGGAGCTTTGCGCCTGTTCGATCAGGGCGGCGGCGTCGGGGACGGCGACCAGATAGCGGGCCTGGTCCTCGCCGAAGAGGAAGATGTGGGCGTGGGCCTCGGAGGTCGCATCCAGCTCGACGCCGCAGTCGCTGGCGAGCGCCATGTCCGCCGCCGCGCCGATCAGGCCGCCGTCGGACAGATCGTGCACACAGGTCAGCTCGCCGGCCTCGATGAGGCCGCGGACGAAATCGCCGGTCTTTCTCTCCAGCGCCAGGTCGACCGGCGGCGGGGCGCCGTCCTCGCGGCCCAGCACTTCGCGCAGGTAGATAGAGGCGCCCAGCTCGCCGTGGGTCTCGCCGATCAGGACCAGGGTGTCGCCCTCAGCCATCGAACCGAAGCCGACGGTGACGTCATAGTTCGGCAACAGGCCGACCGCGCCGACGGTAGGGGTCGGCGGAATGGCCGCGCCGTTGGTCTCGTTGTAGAGGCTGACGTTGCCCGAGACGACCGGGAAGCTGAGATCGCGGCAGGCCTCGGCCATGCCGTCGATGGCGCGCACGATCTGGCCCATGATCTCGGGCCGCTGGGGATTGCCGAAGTTCAGATTGTCGGTGATCGCGATGGGGCGAGAGCCCACGGCGGTCAGGTTGCGCCAGGCCTCGGCCACGCACTGTTTGCCGCCCTCATAAGGGTCGTTCTGGACGTAGCGGGGGGTGCAGTCGGAGGTGACGGCCAGGCCCTTGTCCGTGCCATGGACCCGCACGACGCCGGCGTCGGCGCCGGTGGCGGAATCCTGAAGCGTGTCGGCCATGACGTGGCGGTCGTACTGTTCCCAAATCCAGCGTTTGGAGGCCATGTCGGGGCAGGTGAGGACGCTGAGCACCGCGTCAGGCCAGCTGTCGGGGGCGGGGACGTCCGCCGGCGACAGGCGCGGGTGCAGATCGGGCTGGACCCAGGGGCGGTCGTACAGCGGCGCATCGTCGAACAGCGGCGCCAGCGGCACGTCGCAGACCGTCTCGCCGTGATGTTTCAGGACCAGACGCCCGGTGTCGGTGGTCACCCCGATGACGGCGGCGTCCAGGCCCCATTTCTTGAAAATTCGCTCGCCGTCGGCCTCGCGGCCGGGCTTGAGCACGGCCAGCATCCGCTCCTGGCTCTCGGACAGCATCATCTCATAGGCGCTCATGCCGGTCTCGCGCTGGGGCACGGCGTCCATGTTCAGTTCGATGCCGACGCCGCCCTTGCCGGCCATTTCGACCGAGGAGGAGGTCAGGCCCGCCGCGCCCATGTCCTGAATGGCGGCCACGGCGCCGGACGCCATCAGCTCCAGCGTCGCCTCGATCAGCAGCTTTTCGGCGAAGGGATCACCGACCTGAACGGTGGGGCGCTTTTCGTCGGAATCCTCATCGAACTCCGCCGAGGCCATGGTGGCCCCATGGATGCCGTCGCGGCCAGTCTTGGAGCCGAAATAGACCACGCTGAAGCCCGCCGCCGGGGCGGCCGAGTAGAAGATGGCGTCAGACTTGGCTAGGCCCACGCACATGGCGTTGACCAGGATGTTGCCGTTGTAGCCGGCGTGGAAATTAGTCTCGCCCGCCACGGTCGGCACGCCGACACAGTTTCCATAACCGCCGATGCCCGAAACGACACCACTGACCAGACGTCGAGTCTTGTCGTGGGCCGGGTCGCCGAAGCGCAGGGCGTTCAACAGGGCGACCGGGCGCGCGCCCATGGTGAAGACGTCGCGCATGATGCCGCCGACGCCGGTAGCCGCGCCCTGATAGGGCTCGATGTAGGACGGGTGGTTGTGGCTCTCCATCTTGAAGATGCAGGCGTCGCCGTCGTCGATGTCGATGACTCCGGCGTTCTCACCCGGGCCGCAGATGACGCGCTCACCCGTCGTGGGGAACTTGCCCAGATGGATCTTGGAGGATTTGTACGAGCAGTGCTCGGACCACATGACCGAAAACACGCCCAGTTCGACCTGATTGGGCTCACGTCCCAGGCGATCCAGGACGACCTGATATTCGTTGTCGGCCAGGCCGTATTCGGCGGCCAGTTCGGCCATGGATTTGGAGGGAGCGCTCATGGCCCGGCCTTCTAGCCGGACTCGTCGCCAAAGGTAAGCGGAGTCAGGCCGCCGCGTAGATCGACTGGAACAGAACCGCGCCGTCGGCGGAGCCCAGTTCGGCTTCGAAGGCTCGGTCGGGGTGGGGCATCATGCCCAGGACATTGCCGCGCGCGTTCTGGATGCCGGCGATGCCGGCGACCGAGCCGTTGGGATTGTCGACATAACGGAAGACGACCTGGCCCTCGCCTTCGAGGCGGGCCAGGGTCTCGGCGTCGGCGAAGTAGTTTCCGTCGCCGTTGCCCTGGGTCATGACCACTTCGCGCTGGCCCTGATAGCCCGAGGTAAAGCGGGTCTGGCCGTTGGCGACGGTCAGGGCGATGGGCTTGCAGACGTATTTCAAGCCGGCGTTCCTCAGCAGGGCGCCGGGGAGCATTCCGGCCTCGCACAGGATCTGAAAGCCGTTGCAGATGCCAACGACCGTGACGCCGGCGTCGGCGGCCTGTTTGACGGCCTGCATCACCGGTGACTGCACCGCCATGGCTCCGCAGCGCAGATAGTCGCCGTAGGAAAAGCCGCCGGGCAGGACGATCAGATCCAGGCCCGAAGGCAGTTCGGTCTCCTGATGCCAGACCATCTGGACGGGCTGACCCGTCGAGCGTTCGACCGCGACCTTGCAGTCGCGATCACAGTTGGACCCGGGGAAGACGATGACGGCGGCGCTCATGGCGCGGGGCTCTAGCAGGGTTCGGCGGCGATGTCAGTCGGCTGTGTTCTCGTAGGTGCAGGTGATCGACGCCTTGGCCAGGGCGTGGAAATGCATATTGAAGCCGAAGAAGGCGCCGGAGCTGTCGGCGGTCAGGTCCAGGTGCGGCGTATCGACGGCATAGACGGTGAAGATATAGCGGTGCGGGCCGTGGCCCGCGGGCGGGGCGGCGCCGCCGAACATCGAGGGGCTGTAGTCGGTGCGGCCCTCGACCGATCCGGCGGGCATGGCGCCGGGCGAAGCGCCGGTGGCCAGTTCGGTGACGCCGGCGGGGATGTTGGCCACCGTCCAGTGCCAGAAGCCCGAACCGGTCGGAGCGTCCGGGTCGAAACAGGTGACGGCGTAGGATTGAGTCCCCTCGGGCGCGCCGGACCATTTCAGGTGCGGCGACTGGTTACCCTTGGCATAGACCTGGGCGTCGGGCAGGACGCCGCCGTCGGTGATGTCATTGGAGGTGACGGTGAAGGTCATGTGGGCTCCTGATCGCAAGCTCAGCCGAAGGCGGGATGGTAGCGCACCGCGCCTGAGCCCGTCACCGGCGTGAAGGACAGCGCCATGAAATACTCCGGCGGCAAACCGGCGTAGGTCCAGCGCGGATCGGTCCGGAAGCCGAAGCGGCCATAGTAGGCCGGGTCGCCGGCAAGGACGCAGCCGGCGGCGCCCAGGCGGCGGATCTCATCCAGAGCAGCGCGGACCAGGGCCGAGCCGACGCCGTCGCCCTGGTGGGGCCGGTCGACCGAGACGGGGCCCAGGCCGAACCACCGATCACCGCCGTCCCACTGGACCGGCGAGACAGCAATATGGCCGATGATCTGATCGTCCCGGACCGCGACCAGCGAAACGGTCAGCGCCCCGGCCGCCCGCAGCCGCTCGATGATGGCCGGCTCGGAGCCGTCGCTGTGCGGGTGGCCGTCAAAGGCGCGCTCAGTCACAGCACGAATGGCGGCGATGTCAGACGATTGTTCGGACCGGATCCGCACGCTAGGCCAGTCGGAGGATGGCGAATCCGACCAGGGCCGCCGCCAGCAAGACAATGGAGGCGAAGGTCAGCCACAGGGCGGCGCGGTAGCGGCGGGTTCGGCCCTGGGTCACGCAGGCAAAATGCTCGACGGCGTGCTTCACAATCGCCGGGTCACGGCTGGGTAACAGGTCGCGGGCGCGGGCGTCCATCAGCACCAGGCCCGACGCCACCAGGCCAATGGCCAGCAGTTGCACCGCCAGGCCGGCGATCGACAGGGCCAGCACCGTCGAGCGAACCACGTCGCCGGCCTCCAGGGCGCCGGCGAACACCATATTGGCGGCGAAGGTCAGGCCGAGGATGGATCCAAGACCCGGGGCCTTGGCGTCCAGGGCGTCCAGAATGCTCGGGGATTCGATGATGCGCGGATCATCGTGAGGGTCGACTTCAGGAGATCGAGCCCGAGGCCGCGGCACCTAGGCCACCTCGATGCGGTAGCCCTCGATCACCGTATTGGCCAGGAGGGTTTCGCACATCCGTTTGACTTCGGCCTCGACGTCGTCGCCCGCGTAGTCGAACTCGATCAGCTTGCCGACGCGGGCATCGGAGACGCCGGCCCAGCCGAGGCCCTTGAGCGCGCCTTCGACGGCCTTGCCCTGGACGTCCAGGACGCCCGGCTTGAGGAAGACGTGAACCTTGACCTTGGCCATCAGTGCAGCCCTCCCTGAATGACGGTGGGCATGTCCTTCATGATGCCCAGACGCCGGGCGACCTCGGTATAGCTCTCGATGACATTGCCAAGGTCGCGGCGGAAGCGGTCCTTGTCCAGCTTCTCGCCGGAGGCGATGTCCCACAGACGGCAGCTGTCGGGGCTGATCTCATCGGCCAGGATGACGCGGGCGAAGTCGCCCTCGTAGATGCGACCGAACTCGATCTTGAAGTCGACCAGCTGGATGCCGACAGCGGCGAACAGGCCGGTCAGGAAATCATTGACCCGAACCGTCATGGCCAGGATGTCGTCCAGCTCTTGCGTGGAGGCCCAGTTGAACGCGGTGATGTGCTCTTCGGTGACCATCGGGTCGCCCAGCTCATCGCTCTTGTAGCAGAACTCGATGATCGAGCGGGGCAGGGGCGTGCCCTCCTCGATGCCCAGGCGCTGCGACAGCGAACCGGCGGCGATGTTGCGGCAGATCACCTCCAGCGGGATGATCTCGACTTCCTTGATCAGCTGTTCTCGCAGGGACAGTCGTTTGATGAAGTGGTTGTGCACACCGATCGAATTCAGCCGCGTCATCACGAACTCGGAGATGCGGTTGTTGATGACGCCTTTGCCTTCGAGCACGGCCTTCTTCTGGGCGTTGAAGGCGGTGGCGTCGTCCTTGAAATACTGGATCAGGGTGCCGGGCTCGGGACCCTCGTAAAGGATCTTGGCCTTGCCTTCGTAGATCTTCTTCTTGCGGCCGGTCATGGCGGCTCCTTCAAGCGCCCGAGGCGGTGTCCGCGCGCGGGTGTCGGCGTGACGGCGACTCGGGTTTCGGAGAGGATAGGTCGGCCCGGCGTCTAACGGAACAAGGCGCATTTCGCAATTGCGAGGCGCCGAAGCGGGCTTTGTCGGTCACAGTCTGTCTTGGTATGTGGACGGCGCGCCGGTTCTGATTGAATGCGGGCAAGGCGACCTATATGACGGCGCCTTCTGAACTTTGAGAGATCCCCCTGACCATGACGACTTTCGGCAACCGCGAGCAAGGCTTTGAATCCAAGTTCGCCCTGGATCAGGAACAGGAATTCAAGGCCGTAGCCCGCCGTAACCGCCTGCTGGGCGAATGGGCGGCGGACAAGATGGGCCTGGCCGAAGATCGCCGCGCCGACTACGCCAAGGCCGTGGTCAAGTCCGACTTTGAGCAGCCCGGCGACGAGGATGTGTTCCGCAAGGTGATGCAGGACCTGGAAGGTTCGGGCCTGGGCGTGCGCGAGAGCGAACTGCGCTCCAAGATGGACGAGCTGATGGCCGTCGCCCGCGAGCAGATCAAGAACGGCGAGTAAGCCGGATCCGTTTTTCGTGACGTAGGGGCCGCCTTTCGGGGCGGCTTCTGCAATTCCGGCGGGCGGAGCGGCGTTCGGGCGCATCGGAAGCCGCTGAGGGCAGCGGGCCAGGGCGCGAGTCTAGTGGGACGCGCTTCCGGACGGATCGTCCCGCAACCAGCCGGAAATGACATGGCGGTGAGCACCGGCGTAGGCGGCCACGGGCGCCACCGAGTGCCACATCGGGGTCTTGAACAACGTCAAGGTGTTGAACGTGGGCTTGAGACCCCGCGTGACTTCGCCCTGGGCGTCGTGAAAGAGAAGCTGCCCACCCCAGTCGGCGCGCCAGTGGCGTGTGAATCCCAGGGTGTAGGCCGCGCGCCGCTCGCCCTCTCCGGCATCATCGTGCAGGGTGAGGAAGTCGCCGGGACGGTAGCGCGTCGCCTGCCCGTCGATCTTGATGACACTGAATTCGCCGGTGACCTGACGCACGAACTCCAGACATTCCTGCCCATTCAGAAGTTCCGAGAGCCGATGCAGGGGGTGCCCCGGGTCGCGGCCGGCCAGATAGTTCTGGATCATCGGATAGGCCAGATAGGCGAAGGCGAAGCTGTCGCGAGCCTGACGCAGGACCCTGTTGAATTCGTCGAGAAGCCCCTCCCGTCCCATGCGGTTCAGCTCGTCCTGTTCGATCATCCGCCCGTCGCCAGACGGCTGCGAAATCGCCAACGCCCAGGTGGTCGCCGTTTCCAGGGCCCCAGCCAGTCGTTCGGCATCCTCCGGATGCAGGAAATTGGGCACCTGAACGAGGCCGTTCCTGGCGAACGACGGGACGTAGAGGGAGGGTATCAGGCCAGGGTTGAGGCGAAGGGGAGCATCCATCGATCATCATCCAATCATTGGCTGGAACACCCTGTCCAGAGACTTTGCCGCAGGCCCGCCGCCGGAGCGGGGCGAGCCCGATATCAATCGGTGGCGCCGAACACCCGCGCAAACACCGTGTCGACGTGTTTGGTGTGGTAGCCGAGGTCGAACAGGGCCTCCAGGTCGGCCTCGGGCAGGATCACGCGCGCATCGGCTTTGAGGAAGTCAAGGAACCGGCCCTCGCCGCGCCAGACCTTCATGGCGTTCTCCTGAACGGCGGCGTAGGCGTCTTCACGCGAAACGCCCGCCTGGGTCAGGGCCAGCATGACGCGCTGGGAATGAACCAGCCCGCCCAGGAGGTCGATGTTCCGCTGCATATGGTCCGGATAGATGTTCAGCCGCTCGATGACGCCGGCCAGGCGGTGCAGGGCGAAGTCCAGATGGATGGTGGCGTCCGGGCCGATGCCGCGCTCGACCGACGAATGGCTGATGTCGCGCTCGTGCCAGAGGGCGACGTTTTCCATGGCCGGGACGACGGCGGAGCGGACCAGCCGGGCCAGGCCCGTCAGGTTCTCGGTCAGGATCGGATTGCGCTTATGCGGCATGGCCGACGAGCCCTTCTGGCCCTTGTCGAAGAACTCTTCGGCCTCCAGCACCTCGGTGCGCTGAAGGTGGCGAATCTCGGTGGCCAGGCGCTCGATGGAGGAGGCGACGACGCCCAGCGCCGCGAAATAGGCGGCGTGCCGGTCACGCGGGATCACCTGGGTCGAGACGGGTTCGACCGCCAGGCCCATCTGGTCGGCGACATAGGCTTCGACCGCCGGATCGACATTGGCGAAGGTGCCCACGGCGCCGGAGATGGCGCAGGTGGCGATTTCTTCGCGGGCGGTGACCAGGCGGCGGCGCGCGCGCTGGAACTCGGCGTGATAGCCGGCTAGCTTCAAGCCAAAGGTGATCGGCTCGGCGTGGATGCCGTGGCTGCGGCCGACCTGGGGCGTGAATTTATGCTCGCGGGCGCGGGCTTCCAGAGCGGCCAGGACGCGGTCGACCCCGGCGATCAGGAGATCGGAAGACCGGGCCAACTGGACCGCGAAACAGGTATCCAGCACGTCGGATGAGGTCATGCCCTGGTGCAGGAAGCGGGCCTCCTCGCCGACGATCTCGGACACATGGGTCAGGAAGGCGATGACGTCGTGCTTGGTGGTGCGCTCGATCTCGTCGATGCGGTCGGCGTCGAAGACGGCGTCCTTGCCCTTGGCCCAGATGGCCTGGGCGGCGTCGGTCGGGATGACGCCCAGCTCGGCCATTTTGGTGGCGGCGTGGGCCTCGATCTCGAACCAGATGCGGTATTTGGTCTCTTGCGACCAGATGGCGACGGCTTCGGGGCGGGAATAGCGGGAAATCATGGGCGCGGGGTGTCGGTCCGCGCGCCTGTAAAGTCAACCGCGGGCTTGCCCTGGCGCTCGATGCGGTTCAGTTCCGCAGCGGAAGCTCTTGGGGAGTCGAGACCATGGATCGTCGAAGCGTGCTGGCCGGAACGGCGGCGGTCGCGGGGGCGTCCGCGTTGGCTGGAGCGGCGCGCGCCGGCGCCGGGGGCCGGGCCCAACCTGGCGGTCGGCTGCGGATCGGCATGATCGGGGTCGGGATGCGCGGGCGGGTGCTGCTGCGCGAACTGGTCCGGCGCGACGACGTCGAGGTCGTCGCCCTGTGCGATATTGAGCAATGGACCCTGGATCGGGCGCTGGAACAGTTCACCGAGGCGGGCAAGCCGGCGCCGCGCCTGTGGACCGGCTCGCATGAAGCCTGGCGCGATATGCTGGCGGCGGGCGGGCTGGACGCCGTCGTCATCGCCACGCCGTGGGAATGGCACGCGCCCATGGCCATCGCGGCCATGGAGGCCGGGATTGCGGTGGGCTGCGAGGTCGTGGCCGGGGTGACGCTGGAGGATCACTGGGAGGTCCTGCGCACTCAGGTTCGGACCGGCGCGCCCTATATGCTGCTCGAAAACGTCTGCTTCCGGCGCGATGTTATGGCGATCACCCGGATGGTTCGCGAGGGCGTGTTCGGCGAGATGATCCACCTGGAGGGCGGCTATCAGCACGACCTGCGCCATGTGAAGTTCAACGCCGGCGTGGTCGGCGAGGCCTATGGCGAGGGAGCCGAGTTCGGCGAGCGCGGCTGGTCCGAGGCGCGCTGGCGCACCCAGCATTCGGTGGATCGGAACGGCGACCTGTATCCCAGCCACGGCATCGGCCCGATCGCCATGTGGGCCAATATCAATCGGGGCAATCGCTTCACCCGCCTGACCAGCTATGCGTCCAAGGCGCGCGGGCTGCACAACCATGTGGTCGCGGTCGGGGGTGAGGATCACCCCAATGCGCGTGTGAACTTCCGGCTGGGCGACGTGGTGACGACCTCAATAGGCTGTGAGGACGGGACCACGGTGCGGCTGACGCACGATACGAACCTGCCGCGCCCGTATTCGCTGGGCTTTCGGGTTCAGGGCGAGAAGGGCCTGTGGATGGACCTCAATCGCTCAATCTATGTGGAGGGTGCGAGCCCCGAGCCTCATCGGTGGGAGGAGGCGCAGGCCTGGCTGGATCGGTATGACCATCCGTTGTGGGCCGAGTATGCCGAACAGGCGGAGGGCGCTGGCCATGGCGGCATGGATTTCTTTGTCATCCACCTCTTCATCGAGGCGCTCAAAGCCGGACAGTCCATGCCTATCGATATCTTCGACGCAGTGACGTGGAGTGCGATCACGCCTTTGTCGGAGGCTTCGATCGCGCAGAATAATGCGACTTTGGATTTCCCAGATTTCACTGCGGGCGGCTGGCGCACTGCCGGACCTTGGAGGGTTTGATATGCAGGGTTTGAAGCTGGTCATCGGCGACAAGGCGTTTTCGACCTGGTCGCTCAGGCCGTGGCTGGTGCTCAAACACTGTGATGCGGCGTTTGAGGAAAAGGTGATCTTTCTGGATACGCCTTCGACCGCCGCCGAGATCGCCGAGCATTCGCCGGCGGGCAAGGTGCCGGTCTTGATCGCCGACGGCGTGGCGATTTGGGATTCGCTGGCGATTTCGCTGTGGTGCGCCGAGCACTGGCCGCGGGCCGGACTGTGGCCGGAGGAGGCGGAGCCCAGGGCGCGGGCCTATTCGGTGGTGTGCGAGATGCATTCAGGTTTCATGGCCCTGCGCAGCGAATGCGGCATGGGCCCGGATCATCCGATGGTCGGCCCGCCCGGACCGCCGATGACGCCGAGCGCCACCCTGTCCAAGGATATTCGCCGGCTGGTCGAGATGTGGCGTGAGTGCCGGGCGCGCTGGGGCGGCGAGGGGCCGTATCTGTTCGGGCGCTGGTCGATCGCCGACGCCTTCTTCACGCCAGTGGCGGCGCGGGTGCGGCATTATCAGCTGGATCTGGCCGCGCATGGCGATGACGGCACGGCGGCGGCCTATTGCGCTGCGCTGCTCTGCCAGGAAGATTTCCTGGATTGGGAGGCCGCGGGCCTGGCCGAGGTGGGTCAATCGTGACTGCGACTTTCGGGTCAAATACAAATTTTCAAATAGGATGGCAGCTTACTTGTATTCAGGGTCATTTGTAATTCTTGGAACAGTTCTAATAATTCCAAACATAAATGAACCAAATATAAGCATAATTCCAGGCTCTAAATTATCTGCTCTATTATAGACGGCAATTGATACCGCAATTGAAATTGCAAGCGGGGCCAAATATGTGAGGTAAATCATCTAAATATTCATTTCTATGCGGAATTTGATGTAAATTGGCTAGTCCTATTCCGTGAATCTCTCTTTGTGTTCATCCCAAAATAGTAATGTTATCAGCCAATTGGTCATTCAGGTTGTCAAGGATACAGCCCCTCTGAAGGGCAGGAAGCCGAGGAAGTTCTGGCAATCGCGGCCATTTCAGTGAATACGCCAAGCCAGTTGATCTGTTGTTCTGGAGCATTCAGCCATTGAGCGTAGTGCGGGTTGATGTGAAGTTATCCCCGGCCATCATACATGAAGCGACCTGTGCCGTCTCCGGAGTCCGTAAAGCCCTGAGGAATTGGTCCGTCGGAGTAGCTACTATCGTCGCCACCATCATACCAGCTTGGGCCCGTTGACATTGGATCGAGCGGGTCAAGACCGTCAAACGGGGGACAAATTTCTGGCGCGAACTCATCATCCAAATCTACCGCGTTAGGCGTGCTGGCATCTAGCGGATCGAACAGTCACGGCCATCTATTCTCCTGCGACGTCCCTGGGGAGCCTGAGCTCCCGAGATCGACGTCGATGGATCCCCCGGACAAGCCCAGGAATGACGCATGGAATGGGTCGTCCTGACTAAATCGCCCCAATCGCCCTCAGGCTGACGACGCGCTGGTCGGTGGCGGCGCCCTTGATGCCCTGACGGCCGACGATCAGGTGATCGTGGACCGCGATCTTGAGCATCTTGCCGGCCTCGATGATCTGCTGGGTCATGTCGATGTCGGCCTGGCTGGGCGTCGGATCGCCGGACGGGTGGTTGTGAACCAGGATGACCGCTGAGGCGTGTAGGTCCATGGCCCGGCGGACGACTTCGCGCGGATAGGCCGGGGCGTGGTCGATGGTGCCGCGGCCCATGACTTCATCGGCGATCAGCTGGTTCTTGTGGTCCAGGAACAGGACGCGGAACTGTTCGCGTGGCTGGTGCTGGAGGGTGATGCGGACATAGTCGGTCAGGGCGGTGAAGGAGCCGATGACCTTGCGCGGCGCCGCGACCTCGCCGGCGACGCGGCGCGACAGCTCGTGCAGGGCCATCAGGTCCAGCGCCGTCTCCTTGCCGACGACCTTGGTGCGGCCTCTGGAATCTTCGGCGCGCACCGTGGTCAGATCCTCCAGCGAGGCGTCGAGCACCGCGCCCAGTGAGCCGAAGCGGGCGAGCAGCGCCTTGGCGATCGGCTTGACGTCGCCCTGAGGCTGGCTGCGAAAGAGGAACAGCTCGAGCAATTCATAGTCGGGCAGGGCGGCCAGACCGCCCTGGCGCGCGCGCTGCCGCAGGCGTTCGCGGTGGCCCAGGTGATGCGGCTTGGTCGGCGCCGCCGTCGGCTCGTCCGAAGCGACAAACAGCTCGGGAAAGGCGACGACGGTGGATGCAGCCGGCATGACGACCTCGCGTTCAGCGAACGCCACCTTGCCAGAACGAAAAGAGAACGTCTAGTCGGCGAAATCGAACAGGCTGCCGGCGCTTTCCAGGCGCGTCTCGCCACCGGCGTCGGTGACCGCGTAGGTGAAGCCCGGCTGCAGCGCAAAGGCGCCGGCGCGGCCGCGCTTGTCTAGCGCGAGGAAGGCGACCTGGCTGTCAGCAATCCGCGCGCCGCGCAGACGGGCGAGACGTTCGATCACCGACCGACAGGCGGCGGTCGGGTCGGCCCCGGCGCGTATCGCCTCGACAACGGCGTGAGATCCGACCACGCGAACGACGTCTTCGCCGACGCCCGTGGCGGTGCAGCCGCCGACCTCGTCATCGACATAGAGGCCGGCGCCGATGATCGGGCTGTCGCCGACCCGCCCCCGCATCTTGAAGGCCAGGCCCGACGTGGTGCAGGCGCCGGCCATGCGGTCATCGGCGTCGATGGCCAGCAGTCCGATCGTGTCGTGGTTGCCGGGGCCGCCGGGCCGCTCGCGCCATTCGAGGTTCTCTCGATTGGCCTGGGGCGAATAGTCGGCGGTCAACAGCCATTCGCGCCAGGCGGCCTCGGATTCGGGCGTCGGCATCCGAACGGTCTCGAAGCCCTGGGCCAGGGCGAAGGTTCGGGCCCCTTCGCCGACCAGCATGGTGTGGGGCGTGCGCTCCATCACCGCGCGGGCGACCGAGACGGCGTGATTGACGTCCTCCAGGGCGCATACCGCGCCGACGTCGCCGGCCCAGGTCATGACGCAGGCGTCCAGCGTCACGCGTCCATCGCGGTCGGGGCGACCGCCCAGCCCGACGGACGTGTTGCTCGGGTCATCCTCCGCTAGGCGCCCGCCCGCTTCGACCATGTCGAGCGCCGAGCCGCCGGCCAAGCGTCGCTCCCAACCGGCCTGATTGGCCAGAGCGCCGAAGTCCCAGGTTGAGACCATGATCGCCGGTCGGTCCGGCAGGACCCGCCCCGCCGCGGAGGTCGCCAGGGCGACGGGCGACGCGGCCAATAGGGCGCGGCGGGTGGGTTTCACCGCGCGGCTAGCCGAACGCCGGGCGGAACAACCCCTTGGGGCTGGCCGTGAAAATCTCGATCCCGTCTTCAGTCACGCCGACGGAATGCTCGGCCTGGGCCGAGAGGGACTTGTCGCGGGTCACTGCGGTCCAACCGTCAGACAGCACCTTCACCGAGGCCTTGCCCAGATTGACCATCGGCTCGACGGTGAAGAACATGCCCGGCTCCAACGTCGCGCCCTGGCCGCGCTTGCCGAAGTGCAGGACATTGGGGGCGTCGTGGAAGACACGGCCCAGGCCGTGGCCGCAGAAGTCGCGCACCACGCTCATACGCTGGGCCTCGACGTGCTGCTGGATGGCCCAGCCGATGTCGCCGAAGGTATTGCCGGGCTTGACCATGGCCAGGCCCTTGTCGAGCGACTCATAGGTGGTGTCGATGAGGCGCTTGGCGCGCACATTGATCTCGCCGACCGGATACATCCGGCTGGTGTCGCCGTGCCAGCCGTCGACGATGACCGTCACGTCGATATTGGCGATGTCGCCGTCGTTCAGGCGCAGGTTCGGGCGCTCGCCGGGGATGCCGTGGCAGACGACATGGTTGGGTGAAATGCAGGTGGTCTTCTCATAGCCCTTGTAGCCAAGACAGGCCGGCAAGGCGCCGTGGTCGAGAATGAACTCGCGAGCCAGGTCGTCGAGATAGGCGGTCTCCACGCCGGGCGTGACGTGCTCGGTGAGCATGTCGAGGCATTCAGCGGCTAAGCGTCCGGCCTTTCGCATGCCTTCGAAGTCTTCGGGGCGGTGGCGCTTGATGGCGCCAGTGCGGACGTAGGCGTCGTCTTCGAGATCGAGAATTTCCATGGGCCTAAGGTGCGGATCGGGGAGGAGGGCAATGTGGGCAGGCTAGCATGATTTCTCAAGACGCGCCTCGACGAGCGACCCACGACAATGTCCGGCAGGTGCGGGGTCTTGTCCCAGTAGTAGGGCTGGCTGATCAACCGCCAGACGGCCTGACCTTGGGCCAAGGTGGTCAGGCTCCAATAGATCGGCGCACTCAAGATGTCGCCAAGACGAAACGGCGTCTCCGCGCGCCGGGCGCCGACGGCGCAGGTCCAGGCCGCCACGCTCCAGCCGACCGTCACCAGGGCGAAATCCTGCAAGGCGATCGGCGGAAGTGTCTGATTGAAGGCATGGACAAGGGCGTTGGCGGCGAGCCAGGCGAGCATCCACCCCTGCAGGCAGGCCGAGGCGACGGCGGCCCCCAGCGTCAGGAACAGCGATGCGAGCCCGCGCCAGTTCAGGCCATGAGGACGCCGCAGGTGGACCGTGAGCGTCTGCATGAAGCCCTTGAGCCAGCGCGTGCGCTGGGGGATCCAGGCCCTGAGATTTTGCGGCGGGCTCTCTCGAGTGGCGCGCGACAGGACGCCGATCCGGAAGCCGTGGCGGGCTAGTCGAAAGCCGAGGTCCGCGTCCTCGGTCACGTTCCAGGGATCCCAGCCGCCGACGGCCTTGAGGACGTCGACGCGGAAATGATTGCTGGTGCCGCCGAGCGGGAGCGGGAACCCCAGCCTGGCCAGCACGGGCAACACGACATCGAAGAGGGCGGCGTATTCCAGGGCGAACTGCCGCTCCAGCCAGGTCGGCCGCCGGCCCAGGGTGCGGATGCGCAGCGGCGCCTGGAGACAGGCCAGCTCAGGTCCGGCAGCAGCGAATCGCGCCGCAGCTTCGAGCAACTGCTCCGGGTGAGGTTCGTCCTCTGCGTCGTAAACGGTGAGCAGGCCGGGCCGCGCCAGATTCAGCGCCACGTTGAGCGCGCGAGGCTTGGTCGTCGGTTCGCCGGGCGGCGCGACGACGATGTGGAGCCAGGCGGGCCGTTTCTGCTTGAGGATCTCATTCAAGGTGGCTTGGTCGTCAGGCTCGACAACCAGAAAGCCTGTCAGGCGCGACGGGGGATATTGAAGCCGGGCCAGGCGACGGATCAGTTGGGCCACGACGGGCGCCTCATCCTTCAGCGCCACAACGACCGTGTAGCCGGGCAGACGGCGCGGTCTGTTCGGAAGCGGCGCGATCGCCGTCGCCGGCGCCAGACAGGCCATCGCCTTGAAGCCGACGACCAGCAGGAAGCCCAGCCAGAGCGAACCGGCCAGCCAACGCCAAGTCAATCCGGGGGCCGCCGCCGCAGCGGCCAAGGCGAGCAGCGCCAGGACCGTGATCGAAACGCGGTGGCGCAGCTCCATCGGCCGTCGGCGCGCGCTGAGCGCGGCGTCGGGTCCCGATATGACGCGCTGCCCTAGGTCGGATCCGTCCAAGCTCAGCCCCCGCCTCACCGCTCTTCTGCCGCGAAGACGAACCATGTTCTATCAAGGCGGGCAAGTCGTCGCCGGTCCGCGCCGGTTGCCCCCGTGCAGCAATGGGGTCTAAGGAGATGGCTCGCGAACGCCCCGGAGACGCTCTTGGCCGCCACACAATTGCGCGCCGCTCCTCAGCGGTCCGCCCGCAAGCCCAAGGGCGAAGGTCACATTCGCCGGGCCGAGATTCTGGCGGCGGCCGAACGGCTGTTTGTGGAATGCGGCTATGAGGGCGCCACGATCCGCAAGATCGCCGATGAGGTCGGGGTTTCGTCGACGGCGCTCTATATGCACTTCAAGGACAAGTCGGAGATCCTGTCGCAAATCTGCGAGAACGGCTTCGGCAAGCTGGCCAAGGTTACCGATGAGATCGAGGCCGAGGACCAGTCCGCCGAGGTCGCCCTGAGGCGCAAAATGCTGGCCTATGCGGCCTTCGGCTTCGCCAATCCGAACGCCTATCGCTTGATCTATATGACGCGGCCGGGGGAGGCCGGAAGCGCAGAGGATGCGGCGCGGCGCGTCGGACGCAGCCTGTACGACCGACTGCGCTCCACCGTTGAGGAGATGGCCCAGGAAGGCCGCCTGAACCGGGATCCGCATACCGCGACCCAGATGATCTGGGCGGGGGTCCATGGCCTGGTCTCGCTGATGCTGACCAAGCCGTATTTCGATTGGGATGACCGCGACGACTTGATCCAGGCCATGCTCAACGCCGTCATTTCGGATCTGACCCGCGAATGAAAACAGCGGTGATCGGCGTCCTGATGCTGGCGGCGTCTGCGGCCCCGGCGCTGGCCGGGCCGCGTGTGGCGTCTCTGGATCAATGCGCCGACCAATATGTGCTGGCCCTGGCCGATGGCGGCGATATCGCAGGGGTGTCGCCGCGCGCCGACGATGCGGATTCCTGGCTCAGGGCGCAGGGCGCCCGCGCACCACGCCTGCGGCCGACGCTGGAAGCGGTCACTGCGGCAGATCCGGAAATCGTCGTGCGCTACTGGGGCGGTGATCAGCGGCTGATGACGGCGCTGGAAAGACGCGGCGTCCGCGTGATCCAGATCGGCGACGCCACCGACTTCGACGGCGTGCGCGAGAATATCCGCGCGGTCAGCAGCGCGCTGGGCCAGCCGGGGCGGGGAGCCGATCTGATCGCCAGCATGGATCGCAATCTGATGCAGAGTCGGGGCGCGTGGTCGGGCGAGGATGCGCTGTATCTGACAGCCGCCGGCTGGACGACGGGGTCGGGAACCCTGATCGACGCCATGATGCGGGCGGCCGGGCTGTCCAACGCCTGGGACGGGCCGGCGTTCGCGCCGGTGTCGATCGAGCGCCTGATCCTGCAACCGCCGCGTCGCTATGTGCTGGGCTTCTTCGACGCGTTGCGGGCCGACCGGCGCGGGGTGGGGCGGCACCCGAGCATCCGGCGGCGTACGGCCTATCGGACGGTGGTGTCGTTACCGGGGTCAATGTTGGGCTGTCCGGCCTGGTTCGCCGCCGACGGCAGCCGCAGCCTGGCGCGGGCGGCGCGCGGCGGATGAGGAAGGGATGGCTCAATCTGGCGCTGGCTGCCGGCCTGATGCTGGGCTTCGGGCTGGCCGTCGCCTTCGGCGAGGCCGGGCTTACGCCGGATCAGTATCGTCAGGCGGTCGTGGATTGGACCTCGGCGCCGGGCGAGATCCTGTGGCAGGTCCGGGCGCCGCGCGCCCTGGCTGCGGCCCTGACAGGCGGGGCGCTGGGCTTGGCAGGGGCGATCCTGCAGGGGTTGCTGCGCAACCCCCTGGCCGATCCGGGCGTGCTGGGCGTGTCGGCGACGGCGGGTTTCATGGCGTCCCTGACAATCGTGTTCGGACTGGCGCTAACGCCAGGGGCGGTCGAGGCGGCGGCGTGGTTTGGGGCGCTGGCCTGCGGCGGGGCGCTGGCGGCGTTCACGGCGCGGGTGCGCGAGCCTGAGGCGCTGATCCTGTTCGGCGTGGCGCTTTCGAGTTTCTTTGGAGCGGCGACCGCGCTGGTGTTCAACCTGTCTCCCTCGCCGATCGCCACGGCGGAGATGCTGGGCTGGCTGATGGGATCGGTCGAGGCGCGCAGCTGGATCGACGCCCTGTGGGCGGCGCCGCCGCTGGCGTTGGCGGTGTTTTTGGCGGTGCGGGCGGCTCCGGGGCTGAAGATGTTGACCTTGGGCGAAGAGGCGGCGGCCGCTTCGGGGCTGGCGATGGGCCGGCTGAAGATGGCGGCGGTGCTCGGCGCGTCGTTGGCGGCGGGTGCGGCCGTGGCCTTGGCCGGCGTGATTGGATTTGTCGGACTGGCGGCGCCGCACATGGTGCGCCGCGCAGCTCGGGAGGATCCGGCTCGGCTGTTGATCCCCTCGGCGCTGGCGGGCGCGCTGATGCTGGTGCTCGCGGATCTGGTGGCGCGATTGATCCCGACCGACCAGGAGCTGAAGCTGGGTGTGCTCACCGCCCTGATCGGGGCCCCGCTGTTTGCGCTGATCGCCTGGCGGGCGGCGCGGAGTTGGCGGACATGAGCCGGCTGTCGATCCGCAACCTGCACGCACGCCTGTCGGGGCGCGAAGTCGTGTCTGGGGTCAATCTGGAAGTCGGGCCGGGTGAGGTGGTGGCGCTGGTCGGGCCGAACGGTGCGGGCAAGACGACGCTGCTGAAGACGGCGTCCGGCCTGCACCCGATTTCGCGCGGCGAGAGCCGGCTGGACGGCGAGCCGATCCATCAGGTCGATGTGGTCCAGCGGGCGCTTAGCCTCGGCTACCTGCCGCAGGAGCGGCGACTGGCCTGGGGCATGGCGGCGGTCGAGGTGGCGGCTCTGGGCGCTCCCTTCGCGCCTCCCTCGGTTGCGGTCGAGCGGGGACGCAGGGCGCTTGACCTGTTCGGCGCCGGGGCGTTGGCCGACACCTCGGTGTTCGCCCTGTCTGGAGGCGAGCGCGCGCGGGTGTTGCTGGCGCGGCTGTTCGCGACCGAAGCGGCCCTGCTGGTCGCCGACGAGCCGGTGGCCGGGCTGGATCCCGACGCCCAGTTGATGTGCCTGGAACAGCTTCGGACGCACGCGCGGGCGGGCGGCTCGGTGTTGGTGACCCTGCATGATCTCGCGCTGGCGGCACGGTTCGCGGACCGGATCGCCGTGCTGGATCATGGCAAGATCGTCAGCGAGGGCGAGCCGGCGGCCGCCCTGTCGTCACATGTGCTCAGGTCCGTATTCGGCCTGAAGGCGCGCTGGGTCGAAGCGGGCGACCGGAGGCTGCTGGTCGCCGACCGGGCCTAGTAGCCGTAGCCGCGGGCCAGTTCCTCGGACAGGTTGATCTGAGCCTCGCCTCCATTCAGGCGAGCGCGATAGACCTGCATGTTTTCCATGACTCGCATCATGTAGTTGCGAGTTTCAGTGAAGGGTGCGCATTCGATGAAATCGACTGGATCGGTCGAGGCGCCGCGCGGATCGCCGCAATAGGCCATCCACTGCGGCGGCCGCGCCGGACCGGCGTTGTAGCCGATGGTCGCCAGCAAATACGAGCCGCCGAAATTCCCAGTCAGCTCGCCCAGATGAAAGGCGCCCAGCTGGATGTTGTAGTCGGGGTCATACAGGGCCTCGGCCCCGCGCCATTCGACGCCCAGACGGCGGGCCGCGCCGGAGGCCGTGGCGGGGACAAGCTGCATCATGCCGCGCGCATTGGCGTGCGAGCGCACGCGCGGATCGAAGGCGCTTTCCTGGCGGATGATGGCGTGCACGAAGGCCGGATCGGGCGCGCCGGGCACCGGCGGAACATAGGTGACCGGGTAGCCCCGCTCAGCCAGCGGGAAGCCGCGCTGAGCCGCCGTGCGGGCGACGTGCATCGACAGATCCTGCATTCCGTAGGCCCGCGACAGGTCGACCAACAGGGCGTAGTCGACGGCGCTGTTCAGCTCATTGTCCAGGTCCATGACGAAGACGCGAACCAGCGTGTTCTCGCCGGCCGCAGCCAGGGCGCGGATGGCCTGAACTACCGGATAGGATTCGAACTGCGCGCGGTCCGCTTCGGTCGGTTGGGGCTCGGGCGGCAGGCGCAGGGTCCGCATCTGGGCGCGCTCTGCGGCCAACTGGCCGTAGAAGGCCCAGGTGTATTGCGCGCCCTGACGGAAATAGGCCTCGGCCGCGTCGGTGTCGCCGCGCGCCTCGGCGGCCCGGCCCAGCCAGTAGAAGGCCCGACTCTGGGTGATCGGCGTGGTGGAAGACTGGCGCAGGGACTCAAAGTGGCGCGCCGCCTGTTCGGGGTTGTTCAGCCGGACCAGGGCGATCCAGCCGGCGAAGAAATCCGCGTCGACCCGGCGGTCGCCGCCGGGGAAGCCGTGGCCGGCCATGGCGTGATAGGCGGAGGGATAGTCGCGGGCCTGCAGGGCATCGATGAAATAGTTGCGGCGCTCAGTCCACATCAGATCCTGGCCGTCCTCGTGAGTCGGGGCGGCGGGGAAGCGCGACAGGTACTGGAAGCCATTCCACTCCTGACCATCCAGGCGGGCGCGGCGGGCGCGCTCGACCGCCAGGCCGGGGTCGTTCTCGAACTGAGCCGGGACGTAGGGGGATGAGCTGCCGCTTCTCAGCGCCATCCGGGCCTGGGCCAAGGCGCGGTAGTCGGCCGAGACCCGATCCATCATGGCGCGGGTCGCCGGGCCATGCGGGCCGTAGAGCAGGGTGTCCAGGCGCTTTTCATGGTCCGCTTCGGTCAGCCACGAGCCATAGGTCGAATAGAAGCGTTCCTGGGTGGACTGATCGAAGGAGCGGTCGCGCCACCACTCGCGCACCAGGGCCTGGGCTTCGGCGGTGCGGCCCGATGCGGACAGGGCCTGGGCGTAGGCCATGGCGCCTTCCGCCGTGGTCGGCGGCGTGTCGGCGAAGACATCCATGACCTCGCTGGGTGAGGCGTAGGCGTTGGCCAGGGCGCGCTCCAGGGCGCGTCGGCGCGTGTCGGCGCGCGGCCAGCCGGCCAGATCATTGCGGGCCGCCGACATTTCGCCCCAGCCGACCCGGTCCTCGATCACATCGATCAGGGCCCAGCGGATGATCTGGCGCTCGATCGGGCTGGCGCTGGCGGCGTAGCTTTGGGCCAGATTGACGTCGCCGGCGCGCGCGGCGGCCAGACCCAGGGCCAGATATTGCGAGGAGGCGTACTGGGCCGAGACGGCGCCGGCCGTCGTCACGGCAGGATCCGCCGCGGGCTGGAACAGGGCGACGACCGCTGCGACCGCCGCCTGAAGCCAATCCGTCATGCCTGTGATCCCTCGTCCGTTTCAAACAGTTGCGGCGACCCATCGGCGCGCCTAGGTTTGCGGGCCATTCACCAATCGAGACCCTTTGCCCATGACCGCCCCCCTGTTCAAGGGTGTGATCACCGCGATCATCACACCCTTTCGTGACGGAAAAGTGGACGAGGCGGCCTTTCGCAACCTGATTGAACGCCAGATCGCCGGCGGGGTTCACGGGGTCGTTCCGGTCGGCACGACCGGCGAGAGCGCCACCGTCTCGGCCGATGAGCACAAGCGGATTGTCGAGCTGTGCGTCGAGACGGTCGCGGGGCGGGTCCGGGTCATCGCCGGGGCCGGCGCCTCGGCCACCGACAAGGCCATCGATCTGGTCCGTCACGCCAAGACGGTCGGGGCCGACGGCGCTCTGGTGGTGACGCCCTATTATAACCGCCCGAGCCAGGAGGGCCTGTACGCCCATTTCACCGCGATCAATGATGCTGTCCAGTTGCCGGTCCTCTTGTACAATGTGCCGGGGCGAACGGGCGTGGACCTGGCCGATGCGACGACGGCGCGGTTGTCGCAGCTGCCCAACATCGTGGGCATCAAAGACGCTACCGGCGATCTAGGTCGGATCAGCCGCCAGCGGCTGGATTGTGCGGATGGGTTCGCCCTGATCTCGGGCGATGATCCCAGTTGGCTGGGGTATCTGGCGCACGGCGGTCACGGGGTGATTTCGGTGACGTCAAACGTCGCGCCGCGCGCGATGGCGGAGCTCTACGCCGCCTTTGAACGCGGCGACCTGGAAGGCGCGCGCGCGGTTCAGGACCGTCTGATCGGCCTGCACAAGGCGTTGTTCCTGGACGCCTCGCCGTCCCCGACCAAGTATCTGCTGGCGAAGATGGGGCTATGCCCGGATGAAATCCGCCTGCCGCTGGTCGCCTGCAAAGGTGCGGTGAAGCCCCAGATCGACGCGGCCCTGGCCGCCGCCGGCGGAGCCGAATGAGCCAGGACCAGCCACGCAAGCTGATCGCCGAGAACCGGCGCGCACGCTATGACTATTTCCTCGACGACGCCGTCGAGGCCGGCCTGGTGCTGACCGGCACCGAGGTCAAATCCCTGCGTCAGGGCCGGGCCAACATCGCCGAGAGCTATGCGGCGGTGGAGGGGCGCGAGATCGTGCTGATCAACGCCGACATCCCGCCCTATGGCCAGGCCAACCGCTTCAACCACGAGCCGCGTCGGCCCCGGAAACTGCTGCTCAGCCGCCGCCAGATCGACCGCATGATCGGCGCCGTCCAGCGCGAGGGGCGCACCATCATCCCGGTCAAGCTCTATTTCAACGACAAGGGCCTGGCCAAGCTGGAGGTCGCCCTGGCCAAGGGCAAGAAGGTCCACGACAAGCGCGAGACCGAGGCCGCCCGCGATTGGCAACGCGACAGGGCCAGGCTGATGCGGGAGCGGGGGTAGGCGCGCGCGCTTGACCCTGGAGCCCTTCGCGCGTAGAAGCCCGCCACCTTCGAGTCGGGCCGCAAGCTCTTCGAGATCGTCACAATTGAGCGCGACGGGCTGAGCCCGCCGGAACGGCCAGAGCGCCCGTTCCGGTTTTTGCGTTTGATCAGAGCGGTTTCGTCTCGGAACACCCGGGCAGCCAGCCGGCTGTTCAAAAGAAGGCTCACTGAGGCGCCCCGGCCGAAAGGCACACGCCTCCACATTGAAAGAGACGAACGACTTAATGCCTACGATCAACCAGCTGATCCGCAAGCCCCGCCAGCCCAAGCCGGTGCGCAACAAGGTTCCGGCCCTGCAGGGCTGCCCCCAGAAGCGCGGCGTCTGCACCCGCGTCTATACGACGACGCCGAAGAAGCCGAACTCGGCGCTTCGTAAGGTCGCCAAGGTGCGTCTGGCCAAGTCGGGCGTCGAAGCCGTGTGCTACATCCCCGGCGAAGGCCATAATCTGCAGGAGCACTCGGTGGTCCTGATCCGCGGCGGCCGCGTGAAGGACCTTCCGGGCGTGCGCTACCACATCCTGCGCGGCGTGCTCGACACCCAGGGCGTCAAGGACCGTAAGCAGCGCCGTTCGCTCTACGGCGCCAAGCGTCCGAAGTAAGGATTTCGCGATGGGAGCCGCCTCCGACCAGCCGATCAGGCTGAAGCGGTGGTGGTTCCCGGCAGCCCTGGTGCTTGTGATTTTCGCCGGATACGGCGTCGGCAAGGACCGGGCGATGACTGAAAACAATCGAGATGCGGCGGCCAGTCCGTCGCAACAACCAGAAGGCTAAAGCCATGTCCCGTCGTCGTCGCGCAGAGAAGCGCGAAATCCTGCCGGATCCCAAGTTCGGCGATCTGGTCGTCACCAAGTTCATGAACTACGTCATGTACGAGGGCAAAAAGGCCGTGGCCGAAAACATCGTCTACGGCGCCTTCGACATCCTGGAGGCCAAGCGCCGCGAATCGACCGCGCTGGAGACCTTCCACGCCGCGCTCGAGAACGTGTCGCCGGCCGTTGAGGTTCGTTCCCGCCGGGTCGGCGGCGCGACCTATCAGGTGCCGGTCGAGGTCCGTCCGGACCGCCGCCGCGCCCTGGCCATTCGCTGGGTCATCAATGCGGCCCGCAGCCGCGGCGAGAACACCATGACCGAGAAGCTGGCGGGTGAACTGCTGGACGCGGCCAACAACCGCGGCTCGGCTGTCAAGAAGCGCGAAGACACCCACAAGATGGCCGAAGCCAACCGGGCCTTCTCGCATTACCGCTGGTAGCCTTCAAAGCGTCACCTGCCTTACATCAAGGCTTGGCGCTCACTATCTAAGGGTATCGGTCGCGGGCGGTTTCAGCTAAATCGCCCGCGCCGCTTATCCGAACAGCCGAACCCACCGACCGGGGCGCAACGACCGCGCCCAGACATCATTTCAAGGCGCACTTCATGCCCCGTACGCACAAGATCGAAGACTACCGCAACTTCGGCATCATGGCCCACATCGATGCGGGCAAGACGACCACGACCGAGCGGATTCTCTACTACACCGGCAAGTCCCATAAGATCGGCGAAGTCCACGACGGCGCCGCGACCATGGACTGGATGGAGCAGGAGCAGGAGCGCGGCATCACCATCACGTCCGCCGCCACGACCGCCATCTGGAACGACAAGCGCCTGAACATCATCGACACGCCCGGCCACGTCGACTTCACCATTGAGGTCGAGCGCAGCTTGCGCGTGCTGGACGGCGCCGTGACCGTTCTGGACGGCAACGCCGGCGTCGAGCCGCAGACCGAAACCGTCTGGCGTCAGGCCGACAAGTACAAGGTTCCGCGCATCGTCTTCGTCAACAAGATGGACAAGATCGGCGCCGACTTCGACAAGTCGGTGGAATCGATCCGCGACCGTCTGGGCGCCAAGGCCGTGCCGATCCAGTTCCCGATCGGGGCTGAAAGCTCGCTGTCGGGCCTGGTCGATCTGGTCCGCATGAAGGCGGTTGTCTGGGACAACGATGGCCTGGGCGCGTCCTACCGCGACGAAGAGATCCCGGCCGATCTGAAGGCCAAGGCCGACGAGGCCCGCCAGTACCTGATCGAAGCCGCCGTCGAACTCGATGACGAGGCGATGGAAGCCTATCTGGAAGGCAATGAGCCTTCGGAAGAGACCCTGAAGAAGTGTCTGCGCAAGGCGGTTCTGACCGGCGCCTTCTATCCGATCCTGTGCGGCTCGGCCTTCAAGAACAAGGGCGTGCAGACGCTGCTGGACGCCGTCGTCGACTATCTGCCGAGCCCGGTCGACATTCCGCCGACCCCCGGCATCGACTTCAAGACCGAAGAGCCGGTCGTGCGTAAGGCGTCGGACGACGAGCCCCTGTCGGTCCTGGCGTTCAAGATCATGGACGACCCGTTCGTCGGTTCGCTGACCTTCTGCCGGATCTATTCGGGCAAGATGGAAACCGGCCAGTCGCTGCTCAACTCGTCGCGCGACAAAAAGGAGCGCGTCGGTCGGATGCTGCTGATGCACTCGAACAACCGCGAGGACATCAAGGAAGCCTACGCCGGCGACATCGTCGCCCTGGCCGGTCTGAAGGACACCCGCACCGGCGACACCCTGTGCGACCCGCTGAAGTCTCCGGTCATCCTGGAGAAGATGGAGTTCCCCGCGCCGGTTATCGAGATCGCCGTGGAGCCCAAGTCCAAGGCCGACCAGGAGAAGCTGGGCGTCGCCCTGGCCAAGCTGGCCGGTGAGGATCCGTCCTTCACCGTCTCGACCGACCATGAGTCGGGCCAGACCATCTTGAAGGGCATGGGCGAGCTGCACCTGGACATCAAGATCGACATCCTCAAGCGCACCTATAAGGTCGAGGCCAACATCGGCGCGCCCCAGGTGGCCTACCGCGAGAGCCTGGGTAAGGCCGCCGACATCGACTACACGCACAAGAAGCAGACCGGCGGTACGGGCCAGTTCGCCCGCGTGAAGATCAAGTTCGAGCCGGGCGAGCCGGGTACGGGCTTCGTGTTCGAAAGCGCGATCGTCGGCGGCAACGTGCCCAAGGAATACATCCCCGGCGTTCAGAAGGGCCTGGAGTCGGCCAAGGAAAACGGCCTCCTGGCCGGCTTCCCGCTGATCGACTTCAAGGCGACGCTGTACGACGGCGCCTTCCACGACGTCGACTCCTCGGTGCTGGCGTTCGAAATCGCGTCGCGCGCGGCCTTCCGCGAACTGCGCACCCAGGGCGCGCCCAAGCTGCTTGAGCCGATCATGGCCGTCGAGGTCGTGACCCCGGAAGAGTATCTGGGTTCGGTCATCGGCGACCTGAACGGCCGCCGGGGCATGATCCAGGGACAGGACATGCGCGGCAACGCCGTTGTCGTGAACGCCTTCGTCCCGCTCGCCAATATGTTCGGCTATGTGAACACCCTTCGCGGGATGTCGCAGGGCCGGGCCCAGTTCACCATGCAGTACGACCACTATGATCCGGTGCCGCAACACGTCGCCGACGAAGTGATCAAAAAGTATTCCGCCTAACCACAACCCCTGAAACCCAAAGGTAAGCCCCCTGTTCAGGGGACGGAGAGAAGAGAATGGCCAAGGAAAAGTTCGAACGCACGAAGCCGCATTGCAACATCGGCACGATTGGTCACGTTGACCATGGCAAGACGACGCTGACGGCGGCGATTACGA
>Ga0209369_1000299_pt1 | contig 90707 bp, 81 predicted proteins | sample EBPBio142010_DNA_FD_185865 | JGI IMG/M metagenome (GOLD analysis project Ga0209369, IMG submission 185865) | Wastewater treatment Type I Accumulibacter community from EBPR Bioreactor in Madison, WI, USA - Reactor 1_10/4/2010_ DNA (SPAdes)... | ecosystem: Engineered > Bioreactor > EBPR >...
GGTCGCTGAGCCCCTTGGATTTTACCGTCTGCTGGGGCTTGTCCGTAGTGATTTCGGCCATTACTGCGTCCTCATTTGTCCTGCCGGCCCCGACCGGAGGCATAGGTCATGATTTCTTCCTGCGATGTCGCGGCCGTGTTCAGGACGGCGGTGATGCGCCCCTCGTGAAAGACCGCCACACGGTCCGAAAGCCCAAGAATTTCCGGTAGCTCCGAGCTGATCAGCACAATGCCGATGCCCCTTGCGGCCAGTTCGTCCATGATCTGGTAGATCGCGAATTTTGCACCGACATCAATGCCCCGCGTCGGTTCATCGAAGAACATGATACGCGGTTCGCGGAACAGCCATTTGCCGATGATGATCTTCTGCTGATTGCCGCCCGAAAGCAGTCGAACGGGCTGGGCCAGCCCCGGCGTCTTGATACTGAGAAGATCGACATAACGCTGGCTCGCCTGCCGCTGTCGCTCGAAATCGATCACGCCATAGGCACTGCTGACCGCTTCCATATTGGCGAGTGTGAGATTGGCATCGACCGGCATCTTGACCGCCAGTCCTTGCGCCTTGCGGTCTTCCGACAGATAGGCAATGCCTGCCTCGATGGCGTCGCGCGGGCTGGAGATGGAAAGCGTCTCGCCTTCAAGCACAATCGTTCCGGCATCGTGCGGATCGGCGCCGAAAATCGCCCGCGCTACTTCCGTGCGCCCTGCGCCCATCAGTCCGGCAAAGCCGAGGATTTCTCCGCGCCGGAGTTCAAAGCCGATATTCTCGAAGAGGCCGCTTCGTGTCAGTCCGCCGACGGAGAAAATCACTTCCTCCGTCGGCTTTCGGGTCGGTTCCGGAAACTTTTCATCAAGCGAGCGCCCGACCATCCCGGCCACGATTTCATCGACGGTGACAGCGTCAAAGTCCTTGGTCCAGACATAGCGTCCGTCGCGCAGGATGGTGACGCGGTCGACGATCTCCGCCATTTCATCGAGACGGTGCGAAATATAGACGATGCCGGTGCCTTGCGCTTTCAGTTCGCGGATGACCTTGAACAGAAGCTGCGCTTCCTGCTCGGTCAGCGAGGAGGTCGGCTCGTCCATGATGAGGACGGAGGCATTGAGCGAGAGGGCCTTGGCGATTTCAACCATCTGGCATTGGGCGACGGACAGGTTCAGAACCTGTGCAGACGGGTCGATCTTGACGCCAAGCCGGTCGAGGCAGTGCTGTGCGTCCTGCTTCAGCTTGCGGCGATCGACGAAGAAGCCGCGTTTCGGCTCGCGAGCGAGATAGATGTTTTCGGCAACGCTCAGGTGCGGAACGAGGTTCAGTTCCTGATGGATGATGGCGATGCCCGCCGCTTCCGATTCAAGCGTGGAAGCAAAGCGGACAGTCTGGTCGCGATAATGGATCATCCCGCCATCCGGCTGATAGACGCCACTGACGATCTTCATCAGCGTCGATTTGCCCGCACCATTCTCGCCGCAGACAGCATGAATCTCGCCCGCCCGCAATTCGAAGCTGACATTCGACAGGGCTTTGACGCCTGGAAATTCTTTGGAAACGGAATCCAGCTTGAGCAAGATAGGCGCGGTATCGGCGCGCGCAGTCGCTGACGGCAATCCTCCCATCGCGCTTCCTCCCTCGCGCAAAGTTTCGTCACCTATGAATGGAAGAAGTAGAAGCCTGCTGGTTTCTGGTCAAGCCAATTTTGCGCGAGCAGCAAAAAACCCGCTACATGGCGGACTGGCCCTCCAGAATTTCGGTTATTAAACCTAATTGGCCTGACCAGACGATGGTTTTGCGGTTTTACCTGCATCGTGAATCATTTACTGGAAAGAAGAGAAAAGGCAGCTTCTGCTGGCGAGAAGAGAGCACATAAGTACTGCAATTCCGACAGTATCGCAGTATTTTGTGTCGCGGCCTCTGGAAAGAGGGGCGGTTCCTTTCTATCATTATATTCCGATTATCTGATCCCGAGGGGCAGTTTTGTACTTTGAAATAATTACGGTCGTGCTGTTGACGATCCTCAATGGTGTTCTCGCCATGTCGGAACTCGCAGTGGTTTCCTCCCGCCCGGCACGACTGAGGGTAATGGCCGACAAGGGCAGCCGCGGCGCCCGCATGGCCATCGAGCTTGCCGATAATCCCGGCCGTTTCCTGTCCACCGTCCAGATCGGCATCACGCTGGTCGGCATTCTGTCGGGTGCATTTTCTGGCGCGACGCTGGGTGCCCGTTTGTCGGGCTGGCTTCTTGGGCAAGGCTTGTCGCCAGCCCTTGCCGATGCTGTTGGCGTCGGTTCGGTGGTCGTGGTCATCACCTATCTGTCGCTGATTGTCGGCGAACTCGTGCCAAAGCAGATCGCACTGCGTGAGCCGGAAGCGGTTGCAAGCCGTGTAGCGCCGACCATGACATTGCTGTCCAAGATGGCAGCACCTCTGGTCTGGCTTCTCGATACATCGGGCCGTCTGGTCTTGAGGCTGCTTGGCCAGTCGGGCAAGTCGAGCGACGGCGTGACCGACGAAGAGATCAAGTCCGTTCTGGCCGAAGCGCATAGCGCGGGCGTGATCGAGACGGAGGAATCCCGCATGATTGCAGGCGTTATGCGCCTTGCGGACCGAACGGCACGCGGGCTGATGACGCCGCGCATGGATGTCGAAATGGTCGATGTGGACGATAGTTTCGATGAAATTCGCCTGCAACTGCACAATACAAGCCGCTCGCGGCTTCCTGTGCGCGGCGAAGATTCCGATGAAGTGATCGGCGTCTTACAGGTGCGCGACTTCTTCAATCAGCTGTCCTCCAGGGGCAGTGTCAATCTGCGCGAGATCGTCCGTGATGTTCCGGTCGTGTCGGACTTTTCCGATGCGCTCGACGTGGTGGAAGCCATTCGCGGCACGCCAACGCATATGGTGCTTGTCTATGACGAGTACGGTCATTTTGAAGGTGTGATTACTGCGGGCGACGTGATGGAAGCGATCATCGGCGCCATGCAGGAGGACCATATCGAGGAAAAGGCTATCGTGCGCCGGGCGGATGGTTCTTACCTCGTCTCGGGCTGGATGCCGATTGACGAGTTCTCGGAGTTTTTGCGTTTCCCGATTGACGACGATGCGGAATACAACACCGTTGCCGGGCTGGCGCTTGAGGAACTGAAGCATCTGCCGGATGTGGGGGAAACCTTCGTCAAGAACGGATGGGTGTTCGAAATCGTTGACCTTGACGGACGCCGCATCGACAAGCTGCTGCTGACGGCGGAAGAACAGTCGACCGAGTAATTCCGGGATAGAACATTCCCCGGTTTGTCCGAACTGTGGGGCAATGCGCTATCAGCCTGTTTTACAGTATCTGCTATCTCACCATCGTGTCCCGCCTGTGGCGCATGGCATGGGTTCCTGCGCGTCCCTAACTATTGTTGAGCGCGCGCCTCAAGCGGCATGTCGATGGTATGCCTTGTCCGCCGAAGTGATCGTCTTGATTGAACTGCCGTACCATTGGCATTTTAGATTGTATGCATGTTATAGTTGTCAGTCGGGGGCAGGTTTGCTGTCATTCCTTTTTAATCAGGACACGAGGGGCGTCCCGATTGGAAAAAAGCTGAACGTGCTCTGGCCAGTGGTGGCGTTTAAATGGGGTCGAGAACTGAATATTGGCTTCAACTGGTCAGGTCGGCCTATGGCAGGCAGGACAGCCCGATAGCCGACAAGATACTTGCGGACCAGCTCAGGGAGATTTGCGACGGCGCGCGCTTCTCGATGCCCATCAGCACGATTCTGTCCGTGCTCATTTTGCTGGTCCAGATTGCTGCGGGGCATTTCTGGATGCCCATCATCTGGTTCGCGCTGGTCAATATCATCAATGCGCTGCGCTTTATCGATGCGATAGCCTATTATAGAAGCCCGGCTGCGCCAGTTGAGAATATCGCGGTTCTGCAGCGCCAGCTCGCCCGCTTTCAACTGCTTGGTGCTATGGCCGGTTTCGTCTGGGCCGGTATCGCCATTCTTTCCCATGGGTTCTCTGATCCGCAATCGTCGGTCTATCTGGTCATTCTGGCCGGTATCTGCGCGGGCGCCGTCACCTATGGCTCGTCCTATGCCGCGGTTGCAATCAATTTCATAACGCCGCCGCTTGTCGTGACGGTGGTGTGTCTGGTCCTGCAAGCCGACCTGCAATATGGCGTGATTGCCGTTGCTGTTGTTCTGTTCTGGCTCGGGCTTACGCGTGGCGCACTTTTGGGGCAGAACCGCTTCATCCAGACCAGCAGGTTGAAACACGAAGCCAAGCAGCTGGCTGACGAAATGGCACTCAAGTCGCAGGAGGACCCGTTGACGGGGCTCTTCAACCGGCGCGGCCTTGAAACCTCCATTCGCCTCTATCCTGTGAAAGACGGCCCGTTCATCGTCATGCTGATCGATCTCGACGGGTTCAAGTCCGTCAACGACACCTATGGTCACAAGGTGGGTGACGACCTCCTTGTCGCCATTGCGCAGCGTATCCGTCAGGTCTCGCCGGAGCGTTCCGTTCTGGCGCGTATTGGCGGCGATGAATTCGTGCTCGCTTATCCCGAGCCTTCAGCCAAGATCGAGGCCGGATTGGTGGCCGCACGCATCATCGGCAGCCTGACCGCCCATTATGAGGGGATTCTGTCGGTGGAGATCGGCGCCTGTGTCGGCATTTGCCGGCTGGAGCGTCTCGATCCGGTCGAAATGTTGTTGCGCGCCGACTTCGCGCTTTATGCGGCCAAGAAACGCGGACGCAACGAATATTATTTTTTCGAGAAGCGTCTGCAGCACGAGTGGGAGCGCAAGCAAAGCATCGAGCGAGACCTGCGCATAGCAATCGAAACCGGGCAGGTGCAAACCTACTTTCAGCCGGTGGTGCAACTCTCCAGTGGGCGCATGGTTGGTTTTGAGGCATTGCTGCGCTGGGATCATCCACAGCACGGCACAATTCCCCCGCCGGAAATCATCGATGTTGCGTGCGAAGTGGGTGTGGTGCGTCAGCTGACGAATAATGTGCTCTTCAATTGCTGCGAGATGATCGACAAGCTCACCGAAGGTGGGCGCAGCGATCTGACAGTTGCCATGAATCTTTCCCCTCGCGAACTGGCGGGGGGACGCATTCCGCACGAAATCCTGTCCCAGATGGAAAAACGCGAACTTCCGATGTCCATGCTTGAAATCGAGATAACGGAGGAAGCTCCCTTCGATCAGCGGGGGATGAGTGACAGTCTCGGAGTGCTGTCGAGCGCTGGTGTCTCTATCGCACTTGACGATTTTGGCACCGGCTTTGCTACTTTCGCCTCCTTGAAGAAGGGCCTCATCACCAAGATCAAGATCGACAAGGTTTTCGTGCGCGGCATTGCCGAATCCGAAGGCGATCAGCACATCGTGCGCGCCATGGTCGAGCTGGGCGATGCTCTTGGCATCAAGGTCACTGCCGAAGGGATCGAGACCGAGGAAGATCGCGACATGCTTTGTAAGCTCGGTTGCAATGCCGGGCAGGGCTTCCTGTTTTCACCAGCTTTGCCGGCGAGCATGGCTCTTGATGCCCTTGCCAAAGCGAGTGCCAGCTCACGGTTCGATCAGGCTGTCCGGTAGTTTAGGTGGATAATCCATCTCGATTTCGTCCTGACCGTAAATAGGGCTCTTCAGGTTGGGGCCGGTCAGGATGGGGCGGATCTTGTATTTTCCTGTAGTCAGCCCTTCGGGAAAGAACGGCGAATGGGCGTCATCGTCGCCGACCGGGTGATAGATCACAAATTGCCCGCCGCGCTTCTGTACGGGATTATCATCGAGTGTTTCGCTCTTTCCCGGCTCAAGGGTCTTGTTGAAGAGATCATAGAGCTTATGCGTGGTCTGCTGGCCGTCGGCAGATGTGAAAATCAGGTGCAATTCACCATAGCCGAGTTCTACGGCTTCGCGGCTTTCATTGGCCAGCGTCAGCGTGAACAGGTGCTTGTAATAATCCTGATCCTTGTCGACATCGCTGTAATCCGCGAGACCGAGCTGCAAGGATTGTAGTTTTTGCCCGTTTTCCGCCTGCCAGGCCGCAAGATCGTAGGCTTCTTTCAGGGATATCCAGCCCTCCAGCGACCCGGTTTTGCCCTGATAGGCAATTTTCATCCAGTCATCGCCGGCAAAGACAAGCTTGCGCGCCTTGTCGCCCTTGTCCAGATAGGATTTTGTGGTGCTTTGCCGGTCAGGATCGCTGTACAGGGCCAGCTTTTCTACAGGAACCTCCCAGCCTTGTTCCGTTTCATCCGGTGCCAAAGGCACTTCAAGAACGCTGTTTCCCTGTGCGTCATAGGTGACCATGCGCATGGGTTTCATCAGGTAGGGCCAGCCAGACATCTGCTCTTCCGGGCGCGATTGTTCCACAAGCCGCACCGTCTGGTCGCGATCAATCGACAGGATGTCGACGCGGTTATAATGCCCATCCAGACTACAGCTGCTTTTGATCAGCTTTCGTTCCGGGATGCGTTCGACATTCCACAGCTCGCCGCAATTCAGTTTTCCGCCAAGTTCGTCCTCGATAATCAGTGGGGAAAAGGCTTTGGCTTTTGGATTATAGAGATAAAGCGCGACGCCAACGTCGAGGCTTCCCGCTTCGCGGGCGCCCAAAGAAAAATCGGTGTAGCCATCGAAGTCATAGTCGCCGGTTTCGAAGCTGACAGGCCCGTCCAGTCCGTTGAGCCAATCGGAATCCAGCAAAACGAGTTTCGATCCATCGGGCTGGGTCAGAACATAACCCTCTTTGCGTCTTTCGATATGCGCGCTCACGCCCGGTTCTGGCAGAAGGCGAGGAAGATTTTCTTCCGCGAAAGCAAGGTTCGTCAGGCCTGGCGATAGAAATGCCAGACAAATTCCGAGTGCCGCGAGGTGGAAAAATCGTCTCATTGCCATCTGCTTGTTTGATGTGGTCAGCTTTGCTTACACGAGACATGGCTGAAACGGGAGTTGTTCTTTCCTGTCATCCAAAGCTTGGTCGCAAACCGGATGAGATGTATGGTCCCAGCAACGAAGAACCGGCGGGAGACGCGATCAGTGGAGGAAACGTAATGACCGATAAAAAACCTGACGGTCCGGTACTTTTGTCGGGCGGCAATCCCCAGATTGCAAAAGGAGAAGGGGATGCGCCGGTTCAGACCTATATCGCTGCCATGCCGGGATGGAAAAGCGAAGCAGGTCGCCGCCTGGATGCTCTCATCGTGCGTACCGTTGCTGATGTGCATAAAGCGGTCAAATGGAATTCCCCCTTCTACGGAATGAAGGGAGAGGGGTGGTTCCTCAGCTATCATTGTTTCGACAAATATATAAAGGTGGCATTCTTTCGCGGCGCAAAGCTGAAGCCGGTGCCGCCGGTTGAATCCAAGAGCCAGGATACGCGCTATTTCCACATTCATGAGCACGACGATGTGGATGAAGCCCAGCTGACGGACTGGATCAGGCAGGCAAGCCAGCTACCGGGCGAGAAAATGTAGGTTGGAGCACAGATCGAAAGACGCTCTGGGAGGGGTTTCATGACAGATGATAATGACGCTTCAAAGCTTATTGACGGGCGGATTGTCGAGCTCGATGACTGGCGCGGCGAGACGCTCGCCCGAATGCGGGCGCTCATAAAGAAGGCCGATCCCGACGTGATCGAGGAATGGAAATGGCGTGGCGTGCCGGTATGGTCGCATGACGGCATCATCTGCACCGGCGAGACTTACAAGAAGGTCGTGAAGCTGACTTTTGCCAATGGCGCAGCGCTGAACGATCCCACCCGCATCTTTAATTCCAGTCTTGAAGGCAATACGCGCCGCGCGCTGGACATAAGCGAAGGTGAAGAGGTCAACGAAGATGCCTTCATCGCACTCGTTCAAGCTGCCATAGCGCATAATACAGCCAAGCGGGCGCAGCGAAAAACCAAACGCAGCTGATTGCCCCCCCCCTAATTTGCGAGAATTTTTGTGAAATCCGTCGGTTTGCGGCGGATTTTTTAATGCGCATTTCGATGCTCGGGTGCGTGTCTGTCGTGCAAAAGGCAGTCTCAAAGTTACGAGCACACGAAATCGCGAAGACAAAACATGTATCTATGTCTATCTTTATTTCTTATAATTGGTCATCTTGTAGAGTGTTTATTTTAGTAAATACTAATGAAAGTAACAATAATATCTATTTAATAAATTGTAATATTGTATAAGTATCGTTTCGATACAAAAATAATTGCCACTTGATCTAGGGCTTTTTTGTTATGGCGGTAAAGAGGATATTCAGATGTGTATAGCCTGTAATCCGGGTATGGTGGCGTTTCTGCGGTCCACGGCCTCAAGGCGCGATTTTCTCAAATATCTCGGCGCTGCCGCCGCGACTTCGGCCTTTGCCTGTTCTTCGCCGGGCATGGCATTCGCGCAGCAGGCTGCAGCACCCGCGGGCGATATCATCTTCAAGGGCGGGACAATCCTGACCATGAATGACAAGGCGCCGCGTGCCGAAGCGATTGCCATTCGCGGCAACAAGATATTGGCCGTCGGCAAGCTGGATGACGTGCAATCCGCCATCGGTTCCGGAGCGCAGGTGGTGGATCTTCAGGGCCGCATCCTGATGCCGGGCCTGATCGATCCGCATATGCATTTCGTGTTCACGGCATTCGAGGACTGGATCGATGTCAGCCCGATCACGACACCGGATTACGCGACCGTCTGGTCGAAGTTGCAGAAAGGCGTGGCTGATGCCAAGCCGGGGGAATGGGTGCGCGCGCAGCAGTTTGATGCCAGCATCACCCGCGATGCCAAAATTCCGACGATTGCCGAACTGGATGCACTTGCGCCCAACAATCCATTCTTCATGCAGGAAAGCAACGGCCATATCGCCTATGCCAACAGTGCCGCCTTCAAGGCCGCCGGTATCACCCGCGAGACGCCTGATCCGTCCGGCGCGCGCTTTGTAAAGGATGCTGATGGCAGCCTGACCGGGCGCCTGGAAGAGATGGCGGCGCAACAGGAATTCCTTGGCGTCATGCCGTCTCCTTCGGCGGCGGATATGATCGGTCGCGTCCAGCGTTTTCTAGATCATGCAAGTTCTGTCGGTTGCACCATGCTGCACGATTGCGGCATCGGCATCATGGCCGGTGCGCAGGATCTCAAAATCCTCGATGCGGTTCTGGGCGAAGGCAAGGCCCCGGTACGCTATCGCGGTATGCTCGTGTCAACGATCATGGACGAATGGGAAAAGGAGGGGATCAAACCCGGTCGCGGCAATGATCTTTTCCGCGTCGATGGCATCAAGGCGTGGGCCGACGGTTCCAATCAGGCGCAGACCGGTTATCAGCGCGAGAACTATCTGGGCACCGATGCGCGCGGCGCCCTGAACTACAGCCTTGAGCAGGTAACGGAAGTGATCCGCCGGGCGCATGAAGGCGGCTGGCAGGTTGGCGTTCACGCCAATGGCGATGCGGCAATCGACATGGTACTGGATGCTTACGAGGCCGTTCTCGGAAAGTCCTCGAACAGCGATCTTCGCCATCGCATCGAACATTGCAGCGTTTTCCACCCGGAGCAGATGGTACGTATGAAGGATATGGGGCTTTCGCCGTCCTTCCTGATCGGCCATGTGCGCTGGTGGGGCAAGGCGTTCCGCGACCGTCTTCTGGGGCCTGAGCGCGCCCGCTTCTATGATCCGTGTGCTTCCGCGCTGGCTGCGGGTCTCAAGATTTCGCTTCATTCCGACTGGAACGTGACACCGATTGAGCCGCTGCGCTATGTCGAGGATGCCGTCACCCGCGTGATGAACGAAGGTGGCGACGTGTTCTTCCCCGAAGAACGTATTCCGGTGGATGCAGCGCTGCGCGCTGTTACCATCGATGCGGCCTGGCAGTGTCATATGGAAGACCAGATCGGTTCGCTGGAAACCGGAAAGTTCGCAGACTTTGCCATTCTGGAAGAAGACCCGACTGCGCCGGATGTGAAGATCGGCAAGATCAAGGTCAGCGAAACCTGGATGGATGGCACCAGACGTTACACGGCCTGACGGAAAAATCCGGCGACAGAACGAAAACTGTCGCCGGATTGGTTCGGCTTCACAGAATATCGGCGGCGCGGTGATGTTTATCGACGCCGTCGATCAGAAACACCTCTCCTTCCGATCCTTGCCGGCGCCATTCGATAATCGCCTGATAGGCAGGCGAGGCATACCAGTTGCGTGCTGTTGCTAGATCGGGAAAAGCGATGACGATCAGATCGTCCGGTGACAGACCTTCCAGTTCATCCTTCGGTCCACCGTGAATGATGAAGTGTCCGTCGAAGGGCGCCAGAGTTCCATCGATGGCTTTCAGATAATCGACAATTCCCTGATTGACCCTGACATTGCGAAGCTGGGCGATTGCATAAGCGGTCATTTGAGGTCTCCGTTCGATCAGAATGCGGTTTGAGGGATGCGGGCGGCGCGAACTTCAAGCCAGGTAAGCACAGTCACAGCCGCGGCCTGTCCAACGAGAAAAACCCAGCCGAACAGATTGGGAAAAATCATCCCCGCAACAGGCAGGAAAAGGCTGGCTGCTACCCATGCGCCATTGCCAAGAATGACGAGGTTTACCGCCCATGCGGGAGGATTTGCGCTCCGCGACACCCAGGCCATAAAGGCTGCGACTGGCAGCAGCAGTACGCCTGCCCAGTAAAGCAACGACGCTGGAATTCCAGTCAGTTCGCCCACCGGTGCTGAGGCAGTGACAAGCGCGGCACCCATCGCTGCGCAGGTAACAGCATCAACGGCGACGAGCGGTTTGAGGGCAAATATTGGGTGTGCGGTTTTCATCCTATCGACCTTTCAATTTGGCGTCCCGTTCTTCGGGCTGGCTGCATATTTGCCCTGTTGCGTTCTGGGGTCGATTACGTGAGAGGTAATTGTTGCTATGAATTTTGCGGCGCATTCCAGAATGCACCTGCCAGCCATGATGGGCAGTCAAATCGTTGAAGGGATCGGACAAGCCTATGACCGAAACACAACAGACAGTCGGCTCGCTTCTCCGGGAATGGCGGCAGCGCCGCCGCTTCAGCCAGCTATCCTTGGCGGTCGACGCCGAGATTTCGCAGCGTCATCTGAGTTTTCTTGAATCGGGGCGCTCGGTGCCGAGCCGCGACATGGTTCTGCGTCTGGTCGAACATCTGGACGTGCCGCTGCGGGCGCGCAACCGGATACTGGTTGCCGCCGGATATGCGCCCGTTCACAGCGAGCGAGGGTTGGAAGCGCCGGAATTTGCCGTCGCGCGAAGCGTGATTGAAGCCCTGCTGCACGGACACAACCCGCATCCGGCCCTTGCAATCGACAGGCATTGGACCCTGCTTCTGGCGAACAAGGCGGTAGGTGTTCTCACGGAGGGTGTGGCGGAACATCTTCTGCAGGGGGAGGTGAATGCGCTTCGCCTCAGCCTGCACCCGGAAGGACTGGCCCCGCGCATCCAGAATTTTCGGCAGTGGCGCAGCCATATTCTTGCGCGCCTTGCTCGCGATGCGGACAATTCAGCCGATCCGCGACTGGCAGCACTTCTCGATGAACTGAAATCCTATCCGGTCCCCGCGCGCGCGGTGTCTTCGGGTGGGGGAACTGTCACTGATAATCCGGTGGCCATTCCGCTCAGGATCGACAGCCGTGAAGGCCCGCTGGAGTTTTTGAGCGCGACGACGGTATTCGGCACCGCCGTCGATATCACGCTGTCGGAAGTGGTCATCGAGACCTTCTTCCCCGCCAATGAGGAAACGGCAGCCGCCATGCGGCGGCTCACCGTCGAGTCGTAGTTTAAACAGCCCGCGTCAACCCGCCATCCACACGCAGGTTCTGGCCGGTGATGTAGGCGGCGCCATCCGATGCGAGGAAGGCGATCGTCGCCGCGATTTCCTCGCTCTTGCCATAGCGCTGCAATGGAACGCTTGCCCGGCGCTCTTCCGTCTTCGGCAGGCTGTCGATCCAGCCCGGAAGAACATTGTTCATGCGAATATTGTCGGCAGCATAGGTGTCGGCGAAAATCTTGGTGAAAGAGGCGAGCCCTGCGCGGAACACCGCCGAGGTTGGGAACATGGCGCTCGGCTCGAATGCCCATGCGGTCGAGATATTGATGATGACACCAGACTTCTGCTTCTGCATCGTCGGCACGACGAGACGCGACGGGCGAACTGCATTCAGGAAATAAGTGTCCATTCCCTTGTGCCAGTCTTCATCGGTAATTTCGAGGATCGGCGCACGCGGGCCATGACCTGCGCTGTTTACCAGCACGTCGACACGGCCCCATTTTTCCAGAACAAGGTCTACGAGGCGCTTCAGATCATCATTCGACTGGTTCGAGCCGGTGACGCCGAGGCCACCCAACTCCTGTGCCAGCGCTTCGCCCTTGCCGGAGGATGAGAGGATTGCAACCTTGAAACCGTCTTGCGCAAGCCTGCGTGCGGCGGCCGCACCCATGCCGCTTCCGCCAGCCGTTACAATCGCTACTTTTTCTACTGTCATGATGCGTTCCTTTTTCCGAAATGTTGCACCAGGTCGCAACTGTCGACAACCATTATTTGACGTTATAGCGGAGAGCCATTATCGTGACGAACGAAAACGCGTAACGTTAATCAATAGAAATTCTATCGAGTTTAACTCATGAAAAGGCTTCCCTCGCTCAATGGTCTGCGTGTGTTTGAAGTCGTCACGCGACATCTGAATTTCCGGCTGGCAGCGGAAGAACTTGGCGTGACACAGGCAGCAGTGGCCCAGCAGATACGCGGGCTTGAGGCAGAGCTTGGACTGAAACTCTTTGAACGCCAACCCCGCACGCTGGTCATGACCGAACCGGCTCGTGCATATATTGCCAATGTGCGACGGGCTTTCGACCTGCTTTCGGAGGCGACCGAAATGCTGCGACCCGAGCCGCAGCACCTGACCATCAGCGTGACGCCGACCTTCGCGTCGAAGTGGCTGATCCCGCGATTGGCGGAATTTACGCACACACATCCCGATATAGAATTGCGCATTGTCGCCAGCGACAAGGTCGCCAATTTCCAGACCGATGCCGTCGATCTGGCGGTACGCTACGGCGAGCCGCCTTTCGGTCCGGGACTGAACGCGGAGCTGCTTTTCGAGCACGTGATTGTCGCCGTGGCAAGCCCGGTGCTGGTCGAAAGGCTTGGTGATCCGGGGCTGCCGGAAAACCTGGAACGCTATCCGCTGCTGCACGACGCACATAATTTCTGGCCGCAATATCTGGAAAAGGCTTTTCCGGACGGCGTGTCGACATCGCCGAAGAATATCCGCTTTAACCAGACGTCACTTGCCATCGATGCGGCGATTGCCGGGCAGGGGCTGGCGCTGGCAAGCCGCTTCTTCGTGGAAAAGGAAGTTGCAGCGGGCAGCCTCGTCCAGCCAATGGCCACCGAGCTGCGGGTGGGCGCGGATTTCTATGCGGTTTCCCTGCGAAAGCCGCGTCATCCGGAATCGGTCGATGCAGTCAAAGCCTGGTTAAAAAGCGCATCCCGAAAAGTGTGAAACGGTTTTCGGACTAAGATGCGCGTTGAAACAAACTGCATCCCGAAAAGTGTGAAATGGTTTTCGGACAGACAGTGCGTGTCAGGTTGATGGCTCGGGCACTTCCAGCGGGGCTTTCTGGCTGCGGGTCGGTATGGTGATGCAGACAAGGCAGATGACAACCAGAAGAACACCAAACCAGCCGAGGGCGGAAAGGCGTTCGCCGACAATCACCACTGCGAAGAATGCGGCGACAACCGGTTCAAAAAGTGTGATCGTCGTCGCCACACTGGTTTCAACGCGGCTCAACCCGTAACCGAAGCAGACATAGCCGAGGAACATCGGCACGAAGGCCATGTATAGGCCGACAGCTGCATTGTTCCACGAGGCGAGGAACGGTCCGCCGGTTGCGAGCAGAACCGGCATCAACAAAAGACCGCCTATACCGAAAGTCGCGCCCATGGCGGTTGTCGATGATATGCCGCCCTGCATCAGCTGGCGCGCGCATGAGGAATAAAGCGCATAGGTGAAGCCCGCCACCAATCCGACCAAGGCCCCCATGAGCGCGGAGCCCTCTGCTGATGCGGTATGGCCGCCGCCGTCCTCCGACATGCTGAGCAGGACCATGCCGACAATGCCGATGATCGCACCTGCCAGCCAGCGCAGCGAAGGGCGAAAGCCGCTTTGCCGATACTCAATCCCTGCCGAAAGAAGCGGGGCGGAACCGAGCGAAATGACCGTTCCGATGGTCACGCCAGCCATCCGCATGGAGCCATAGAAGGCGAGGGGATAGATCGCGACGCAGACGGCTCCCACTAACAGGACGCGCCATTGATCGGCCAGCGCCTTTCGTGAAGCGATCAGCCCGCGCCAGGCGATTGCTGCCTGCGCCAGTCCGCCAAGTCCCATGGCCGCGGCGCCGATCGCCGCCGCGCCAACCTCGGGCGCAAAGGTTGCTGCGGTGCCTGTCGTGCCCCAGATGGTGGAAGCGACGATGATGGCGGTCACTCCCAGAAGATAGTTTTTTGATGATTGCATTTTACACTGGTTTCAAAATTGTCGTGACCATGGCCTTGGCCTCGCCAAGACGCGCACTATTGCCTTCAAGGCCAGCCCGCATGATTGCTCCTTCGAGAATGAAGGAGAGCTGCACGGCGAGCTGGCGGACCCGGGGCGGATCGTCCGGGATCAAGCCGGTGAGATGTGTCACAAGCAGGCCTTCGACTTCTTCCTTGTGTTTTCTCACCGCCTTGCGGCCCGGATCGCCAGCGGGCAGTTCTGCTGCCGCATTCAGCAGCCCGCAGCCGCGAAACCCGTGTTCGTAGGCAAATTCCGCATGGTCGCGATAAGCGTCGAATATGGCCAGTATTCCATCCATCGGGCTTGCTGCCTTTTCCAGGCGCTTGTCATAGAGGCCCAACCATTCGGCATGGCGATGCTCCAGATAGGTGGCCACCAGCTCCGCCTTGGATGCGAAGTTGTTGTAGAGGCTCTGCTTTGCCACGCCCGCACGCTGGATGATTGCGTCGATCCCGGTCGCCGAAATGCCTGCATCGTAAAACAATTCCGCTGCCGCTTGCAGAAGCCGCTCGCGTGCCGGTTTTGAACTGGGTGTCGCGGGATCGCTCATCATATTTCATCCGAATAATTAGGTAGACCAGTCTACCTAATTGAAAGGTGGAGTCAATCGGGGGAGAAAAACCGTTTGGAAGTCTCACTGGAGGAGAAGTTCTGCGCCGGTTTTGGTTTTAACCCCTTGTCCCTTGGGAGAGATTCACGTATCCGCTCTATTAGGCAGATGGAACGGGAGGTCGTCCGGTGCCGCAGAGAATTTCCCCCCTGGCGCCTTTCCAATACAAAACATTTCGGGCGCTCTGGTCAGCTACATTGGTTTCCAACCTCGGCGGTCTGGTGCAGACGGTCGGTGCTGGCTGGATGATGGCAACCATCGCCCATTCGGACGATATGGTTGCACTGGTGCAGGCTTCGACAACTCTGCCCGTGATGATCTTTTCAGTTGCTGCAGGCGCCTTGGCCGATAATTTCGACCGCCGCCGCATCATGCTCACCGCGCAGGTTTTACTACTGATTGTTTCGGTTGCACTGGCGGTTTTTGCCTATCTTGGCATTCTCACACCATGGATGCTGCTCAGCTTCACATTCCTGATCGGCTGCGGCGGGGCCTTGCACAACCCGTCATGGCAGGCGTCGATGGGGGACATCGTGCCCCGCACCAATCTGCCCGCAGCTGTAGCGCTCAACAGCATGAGCTTCAATCTCATGCGCAGCATTGGTCCTGCCATCGGCGGCATCATCGTTGCGGCAGCGGGTGCTGCTTTTGCCTTCATTTTCAATGCGTTCAGCTATTGTGCGCTTATTCTGGCGCTATGGCAGTGGAAGCCGGAAACGGTCAAATCCACCCTGCCGCGCGAAACGCTGGGACCGGCCATGGTGGCAGGGCTGCGTTATGTCGCCATGTCGCCGAACCTGCTCAAGGTGATGTTCCGGGGGTTTCTGTTCGGCCTGTCCGCGATTGTCATTCTGGCGCTTTTGCCGCTCGTCGCGCGCGATCTCGTCCACGGAACAGCGCTCACCTACGGTATCATGCTGGGCTTTTTCGGGCTTGGCGCCATTGGCGGCGCCTTGCTCAGTGCCCGGCTTCGCGAACTTCTCGGCAATGAATGGTTGGTGCGCGGTGCTTTCGTGGCCTTTGCGATCAGTTGTGCCTTGCTGTCGATCAGCCGGAATATGTGGCTGAGCTGCATTTTCCTGCTGCCTGCCGGTGTTTCGTGGGTTCTGGCACTGTCGCTGTTCAACGTCACCGTGCAGCTTTCCACGCCGCGCTGGGTGGTGGGGCGTGCTCTGGCGCTCTATCAGACGGCGACTTTCGGCGGGATGGCGGCAGGTAGCTGGCTCTGGGGCTCTGTCGCAGATGAATATGGCGTGCCAGGCGCGCTTCTGGCTGCTGCCGTGGTGCTGATGTTCGGCGCGCTGATCGGTCTGCTCCTGCCGCAGCCTGAATTTGAAGACCTCAATCTCGATCCGCTCAACCGTTTCAGCGAGCCGCAGCTTCGGCTGGATTTGCGTTCGCGCAGCGGTCCGATCATGATCATGGTCGACTATAAGATCGCACAGGAAGATGTTCCAGCCTTCCTTTCCGCCATGGCTTTGCGCCGCCGTATGCGCATCCGCGACGGTGCCCGGCAATGGGTGCTGCTGCGTGATCTGGAGAACCCGGAAACCTGGACGGAAAGTTATCACGTGCCAACCTGGGTCGAGTATGTCCGCCATAACCAGCGTCGCACCCAGGCCGATGCCGAAGTGTCGGAACGGCTCCTTTCTTTGCACAAGGGGGACAAGCCGCCGCTCGTCCATCGCATGATCGAAAGGCAGACTGTTCCGGTTCATGACGACATGCCGCTCAAGGCACATCTGGACCTGTCTTAGAGCACCGATCTGATTCAATCAGATCGGTGCTCTAAACCTTTCTTCCCAAAGCATAATCTTACCGATCCTCTTTTCACTTCGATCGGATTATGCACCAAGCGCCGATTTCAAATTAAGGCAAGTTCGGGATTTGTGTCCGTTCGGCGCTGAAGCGGCATTTCTTGGAGCAAAACCTGCTTATTTTGCATCAAATTTTGTGGCGACGGGCGGACGAAAACAAGGCGAAACAAAGGCTAGAAGCCCAGACGCTCCCGCAACGCTTTTCGATAGGATCGCGAGACTGGCCACGACTGATCGATGCCGCGCATCCTGACCAGCCATTTGTCGATGGTACTTCTGTCCAAGTCCGATACATGCAGCACGTTTATGAACGTCGTGCGGTGAATGCGAAAGAAGACGCTAGCGGGAAGAATGCCTGCCCATATGCCAAGCGGTCTGGAATCAAGAACGGAGGAACCATCGCCAAGCCATATCTCGCTGTAATTGCCAGCCGAGCGCACCCCGATGATTTCCTCCGGGGACACTCCGCGCATTACTCCGCGTTTGCTGACATAGATTACTGATGTCGGGTCGGGCTCTTCGTCTGACACCGCTTCCTCATCGGAGGTCGAATATTTCGCCTGTGCGATCAGGCACGCACATTGGAACATGGCTTTGATTTCTGCGCGCGACCAGTGTCTGGCTTCCACGGTCGTATCGAAACCGACGATCCCTCGCAGCCGACGCTGATGAAAAACCGGTATGCTGAGTATGCTTTGATTGCCCTGACGCAGGAATTCAGCCTGGATGGCGCGCGCGGTGCGCGGCAGCCCCCTGACATCGTGGACGGCGACGGCCTGTCCTTCGGTCAGATAGCGGTGCAGCCAGCCAATCAGCGTGGTTGGGGTTTCCTGAAGTTCGGAAATATAGGCGGTTGTATCGCCTTTGCACCATTCATGCGTGTTACAAAACCGCAGCAGATCAGGCGAATACTCAATCATCCAGGCGCGATCAGCCCGCGATGCATTGCCCACGAAGGCGAGAAACTCCGAAATCGCGTTCTCGAAGGGCTCTCGGAGCAGGTGCAGTGCGCAAACATAGGGCCAGTCGAGTGCAGGTGCGTCCGAGCACTCCTTTTCAGAATAAATCCGGTAGGCCCCAACTGCGCTGTCCAAGCTGCCTCCCAAAATGTTGCGTTATCGAAATCGGTCGTCCTTTAATAGTAAGACAGTATATTGAATATAGTTTTTCGCTATTTGCAATGGAAATCATGCTGTGGCTGCAACCATTGTGTCGGTTGATTTACCTAACAGAGTGAAGAATTATCTGGAATGGGGCGGCGTAATGGACATGAAACGGCCAAAAGCCCCGGAAAGCCTCGGTATGTGTGGTGATAGCATAATCATACCGAGGCTGCGCATTTGCCTGATTCCGCCGAAGCGGTGCGCTGGATCAGATTAGTGATCATTGCGACAGAAAGAAGTCTTACTTCATGGCCCGATGTAATGCCTGTGGATCAATTAATTTGTATGCAAATTATTTTCATATCGCAGGCATTTTATTTCAAATACTTCGCGCGGCCATGCCCTCGATTTCGACCTTCAACTCAGGCCGTGCCAGTCCGGCGACATAAACGAGCGTGGTCGGTGGAAGGCTGTCACCCAGCAACTCAGCGCGGATTTTTTTGGCGCGTTCCGGGTCGAGCCGGTCCACGAGGAAGATGTTCAGCTTCACCAGACTGGCCGGTGTGAGGCCCTGACTGTCGAGGATGCCGACAATGTTGCGCAGAGCCAGCTCATATTGCTTTTCCGGCTCTTCGGGAACTGTACGGCTCAAGTCCATGCCGACCTGGCCTGCAATAACCAGAAGTTCCGTGCCGGACGGAATGACTGCCAGATGTGAATAGGCCGCTATAGGCGGTGCGACATTGTCAGGGTTTAAAATCCGAACGGAATTCTTTGTTTCGTCTGGCAAGGTCGCCTCTATCTTTGGAGAGCATTCAGGCCCGAAACGGGTCCGGGCCTGACATAGAAATCAACCGATATCTTCGACCTGATCGAGATACTGACCATATCCCTCCGCTTCCATCCGGTCTTTTGGAACGAAACGGAGTGAGGCCGAATTGATGCAATAGCGAAGGCCGCCGCGATCAACCGGCCCATCCGGGAAGACATGGCCCAGATGACTGTCGCCATGTGCCGAGCGCACTTCGGTCCGTACCATGCCATGCGAGATATCGTTCAGTTCGGCAACATTGGCGGGTTCGATCGGCTTGGTGAAGCTGGGCCATCCGCAATGGGACTCATATTTGTCGGCCGAGGCGAAGAGCGGCTCGCCCGAAACGATATCGACGTAAATTCCCGGCTCTTTGTTGTAGAGATATTCACCGGTCCCGGGGCGCTCGGTGCCGCTTTCCTGCGTGACGCGATATTGCTCCGGCGTGAGCTTCGCAATCGCTTCGGGGTTCTTGCTGTAGGTCATGATATGCGCTCCCTTGATATGTGCCCTGAATCTAGGACGAAGGGAGCAACTATTCCAGCCCGTCGCAAGTGACGAACTGTTGAAGAAGGGAGGTTGCGTGCGAAGAAAATTTTCTTCACACGCAACAAACGCTTCAATTGCAGAGTTCAGTCAACTGCGATCATCACGTCGGATGCCTTCACCACGGCATAAGCGGCGGCGCCGGCCTTCAGGCCAAGCTCGTCGACAGCCTCATTGGTGATGGACGAGGTAACGATCACACCATTGCCGATATCGATCCGGACATGGGATGTGGTTGCCCCTTTGGTGACTTCGACGATTGTTCCCTTTAGTCGATTGCGGGCGCTTATCCTCATTGTGCAGTCCTTTCGAAGGTTGATTTCGATCGCTGAATATAGAGTGACTTCACATATTTGGAACAGAAAAACCCCCGCCGGAGCGAGGGTTCTGTTTCAATAATTTCGCGAAGATGAACCTTATTTGGCAGTGACCACTCGCTCTGCAGGAGCGGCCTTGCGGGCACCTGCGAGAAGCAGAACAGCGATGCCGCAAAGGGCCGCAAGCGTGTAGAAACCAGCATCATGATTGCCCACTGCGACATCGGCCCAATTCTTGATTTGCGGCGCGAAGAATGCACCGAGATTACCGATGGAAACAATGAAGGCGATGCCGCTGGCCGCACCGATCCCACCCAGATAACGGGTAGGCAGGCTCCAGAATACAGGTTGCGAAGCTGTGAGGCCCGGCACGGCAATGCAGGCCGCAAGAAGCATCAGCCATGGGTTGCCGGTAAGCCCGATGACGGCGAGCGCCACTGTTCCAGCGATGACCATGCCCATGCAGACAAGCCGATGCTGATTGGTCTGGTCGGCCAGAACCGTGAAATAACGGGTTGCGATGACCGAGCACAGCCAGGGAAGGGCGAGAAGCGAGCCGACAAGAAGATTCATCTGCCCATTCGATGCTGCCTGTGCGAAGCGCGATGGGAAATAGAAGGTCAAAGGCGCGGTGCCGATCTGCAGAAAGAAGTAGATGCCAATGAAAGCCCAGACGCGGCGGTCTTTCAGTACCGACATGGCTGAATGCTGGGCCTGTGTTTCTTTTGCGGCTTCTTCCGCGGCGATAACCCGTGTGAGGGCATCGCGCTCCTCGACCGAGAGCCAGCGCGCTTTTTCGGGGCGATCCGTCAGGTAGAAAAGGGCAATGATCCCGACCAGTGATGCGCCAAGCCCTTCGACCACGAACATCCATTGCCAGTTGGTGAGGCCAAAAATACCGTGATGGGTCAGCAACCAGCCGGAAAGCGGGCTTCCCAGGACGAGCGCCAGCGGAACGCCAAGATAGAAGATACCGGTCGCGCGTGCGCGCTGCTTCGCGGGGAACCAATAGGTCAGATAAAGCAGGACGCCCGGATAGAAACCGGCCTCGCAAACGCCGAGCAGAAAACGCAGCGTGTAGAAGACGCCTTCCGTATGAGCGAACATCATGGCGGCGGAGACGATACCCCACGAAATCATGATCCGGCTCAGCCAGAGGCGTGCGCCGACCTTGTGCATGATGATGTTGCTGGGAACTTCAAAAAGCGCATATCCGATAAAGAATATGCCGGCTCCGAATGCATAGGCAGCATCACTTAAGCCCGTGTCAGCCTGAAACTCGGACTTGGCGAAACCGATATTGGCGCGGTCCAGAAAGGCCAGGATCAGCATGATTGCCAGAAATGGCAGAAGTCGCTTAGTCGCCTTGCCAACGGCGGAATCGACGAGATTGTCTTGCATCGTTGAGCCTCCTCCTCAATGCTGCCCCTCCGGGCACGATGGTGAAGCGGAAACTAGTCACAATTCTCTGATAAATATATAGCGCATATATGAATATGTGGCGACGTATTTGAGGCTTTAGCGATATATCCGGTGCGATGACAGCTGCTTTAATCTTTGGTTCTGTGTGTAAGTTGAGGTATAATTTATATATGAATAATATTTTTAGTATGCGAGTTTTGATGACTTATCAACGATAGTTTCCTGCTGGAATAATCCGTGATTTTGCGTGTCGCTCACCGGCTGATCCTTACGCGCGGGAAAATTTCCATGGTCAGATAGTGCTCATCGAAGCTTGAAATATGGACGAGAGCTGACCGGTTCAGAAATTCGACCTCATTGTTGCGGAAGACGAGAAGATCGTCCTCACGAAGTTCACGCAGCATCCGGTTGATATGGATCGGCGTAAGCCCCAGCGCATCGGCCAGCTCGCTTTGTGTCAGCGGACAGAAAAAGCTGTTTTCATCGCCCGTTCCGTTGATCCGCGCCCTGTGCCCCAGTTCGAGCAGGAGATGCGCGATACGCACAAGTGCACTTCGGCGGCCTATGCTGATGAGATGCTCAATCAGAATGGCACGCTGACGCGCCATCAGTTCCATGAATGTCATGGCAAGACGAGGGGAGTTGAGAAGGCTTTCGGTGAGATGATCCAGGGAGATTTCGAGGACAGAAAGCTCGGTAACCGAAATCAGGGTATAATAGTTGAAGCCGAGCCCGGTTCGGAAACCCAGAAAATCTCCTTTCATGGGAAAGTCCAGAATCTGGCGATCACCATCGGGAAGATCGCGATAGATGCAGCCCCAACCACTCTTTATTATGTGAACCGAATTGGCCCAGTCTCCCTGGCTGCTCACCACGGTGTGCGGGGCATAGTTTTTTGAGGATATGGGCAGGGCGCTAAGAACGCTCAGGTCGCTTTCATTGAAAACCGCACTGATAGGCGCGCTTTCCAGAAAATGGCGCAGCGTTTTTGCTTCGTCGGCATTTACCACCATAGAGCCTACCTGCCGTTTCGCCCAGCATGAGTGCATATAAGTTTTAAGTCGAGCGCCCCCCACGGTTCGTTTCCCCCGGCTCTTCCAAGGAGGCCAGGTATCTAAAGAGTTTCAGCGAGGCCATTTGTTTTGGCAAGGTAGTAATTTCTACCACTAATTGGGTATATATCCGCGCTTTGTCTAAACCATATTTTGCCGAAACCCTTAATCTAGGTTAATGACACTCAAAGAATTTTCAGGCAGTCTTTTCATCAAAATAAGAACAAAAACAAGAATTGCTTCCGGGGTTTTGTCTAGATCTCAAGAAGAAAAATAAAACAGGTAACCGATGCGCTTCCGTGATTGTGATGTGCAAACAATGGGGTCGTGCGCATAAGTCGGATTAGAGGGCGAACAGATGAACATTTCTCCACAATTCAGTAGCAGGACGAGTGAATTAAAGAATAGTGGCTTAGGGGCGTCAAAAGATAGTTCTTTTAAACCTGAACAGCCTAACGACAGCATGTTGCCGCTACTGGTCATCATAGACAACCGTGCGTTGGATCGCGAATGCCTCGCACATGGACTGACAAACCACAGCATCGAAATGTCGATCGCCACATTCAGCTCGTTCGAGCAGTGGCAACATCAGCGCAAGGGCCGCACCGCAGGTGCCGTGCTCTTCAACATCGGTGGCCAGAAGGTTTCGGACCCGGCTGTCGGAAATTATCTCAATCGCATTGTTACTGACTGCGCTCCGGCACCGGTCATTCTTCTGGCCGACAAGGAAGAAATCTCGCAGGTTCTCAAAGCGCTCGACCATGGCGTGAAGGGGTATATTCCAACATCGGTGAATGTGAATGTCTGCGTTGAAGCATTGCGGCTTGCCATGGCGGGCGGAACCTTTGTTCCAGCCAGCAGTGTGCTCGCTCTGCGTCACGCCACCGATCCGAACTCACAGCGGCTGCAACCTCTCGGCGGAATGTTCACCCAGCGTCAGGCCGAAGTGGTCAATGCGCTGCGCCGGGGCAAGGCGAACAAGATCATCGCCTATGAGCTGAAGCTGCGGGAAAGCACGGTCAAGGTTCATATCCGCAACATCATGAAGAAGCTGAAGGCGTCCAACCGTACCGAAGTGGCTTGCATCATCAACGAGCTGTTCCCGTCGGAAACATCATTTTCCGACTTGCAGTAGGGCGCAACTGGCGGCAGCGAAGCCGCCCGGCCGACGGATAGAATTGTTCCGTGAAGGAGACTTTTGGTGATTATCTCCGACGTTTCAGCAGGAAACGGGCGGCAGCCGGTGGCTGACCTGCTCGACACTATAAAACGTAGAAGGATGATGCTGATTGTACCGGTGCTTGCAGGCATCGGTGTCGGCTTCGCAGGATATCTTACAGCACCAGTCAGTTATGTGTCGGAGTCTGTGCTGGTGCTGGATATGCGGCGATTGCAGGCGCTTCCCAATGAAAGCGCGATCACGCCACTGCCGCAGGACAGCCCGGTTCTGCGTTCCGAACTCGATATCATCAATTCGCGTATGATGGCGCGCAAGGTCATCGACATTCTGCAAGCGGAGAACATTGTCGTGCCGACGGAATTCCGTTCGCGCACGGTGTTGTCGTCTGCTTCGAATACAGGATCGCAGGCGAAGAGCGCACGCGATGTCGATCCGGCCATGCGGGAACGCCAGCAGATCGACCTTCTTCTTTCGCGGTTACGGGTCACCAATGATGGCCGTTCCTATACGATCTTCATTTCTTATCGCGCTTCCGATCGGGTTTATGCAGCCCAGGTCGCCAATGCCTTTGCCACGGCCTATCTCAATCATCAGATCGACGTGCAACAATCGGCCACGCGGCGTATCAGCGAATGGCTGGGCGAAAAGCTTGGTACCTTGCGCAGCGATCTTGAAAGTGCCGAAAGTGCTGCGGAAGAGTTCCGCCAGAAGTCGCGGCTTGCGGGCGATCAGGGACAGATCAGCTTTCAGGCCCAACGCGTCGCGGCGCTGAACAATGAAATTGTCGCCGCAACGGGAGCAGTTTCGCTCGCCGAAGCGCGATTGCGCACGGCATCAGAGCTGAAGAACAACAATGAAGCGCCTGCACTGGCCGAGGTTCTGGCTTCGCCTGCGATCCAGACCTTGCGCAATGAGGCAGCACGCGTCGAACGCCAGCTTGGCGAATTGCAGTCGAATGGCGCGTTGAAGAGCGCTGAAATTCCTGTGCTGAAGGCGGAACAGGAAGCGTTGAAGCAGCAGATTTCGAGCCAGGTCGGCGAAATCATCAAGAGCCTTGGCAATGAAATCCAGATTGCGCGTCAGCGGCGCAGCGGACTGGAAGGCGCATTGAAAGATGCGGAAGCCGATCTTGCCGAAGCCAATCAGGCACAAGTCAGGGCCGGGCAGCTGGACCGCGAGGCCAATGCCAGCCGCACGGTCTATGAAAGCTATCTCACGCGTTACAAGCAGCTGATCGAACAGGACGGCATTGCCGCGCCCGAAGCGCAGATGATCTCGCCTGCGGAGCCGGCGATGGCCAAGGCCAGCCCGAACCTCGCCAACTGGCTGCTGCTGGGGCTGGGGTTGGGTGGACTGGTTTCACTTGCAGGCACCATGCTGAAGGAAACATTCGACAAGATCAGGCCCGCACAGACGGCATCTCTGATGCTGCCCGGCATTCCGGCTGCGACGTTGCTGCCGGTTTCGCCGCAGCTGACTGTGCCGCTTCTCGTCAATCGCGGTCTCGATCCGGCAAGCCCGTTCGGTCGTGCAATCAAATCCGTGCACGATCGTCTGCGGGCACTGACACGGGGCCGGGATTCCTTGGCGCTGTCCGTCGTATCCCTGTCCGATGGCGAGGGAAAGACCCTGTTGATCACCGCGCTCGCGCAACAGATCGCCGCGACCGGCTTAACGGTTGCAGTCATCGATGCGACAAACAAGCGGTCGGGCCTGTCGGAGGCCTTCGGGCTTCCGCATGGCGATTACGGCGCTGTTTCTACAGGGCGTCCGCTTTCCGGTGCAACGCTCGTGCATGATCACGGTTCGGGGATCGATATCATCAAGCCGAACAGGCAGATGCGTGACGGAGACTGGCTGGCCGAGCTGATTGCCCAGTTGCGCGCGGATCACAAGATCATCCTCGTCGATCTGCCGGCGGTCATGGAAGACAAGCGCTCGGTTCTCCTGTCGCGGGCGACGGATACGGCGCTTCTTGTGGTTCCGTCCGACCGACAGGACCAGCTTGCGACCAATGCATTGATACAGACGATGGCGTCGTTCGGGCGCAAGCCCGCGCTGGCGGTCGTGAACCATAATTCTTCGTCTTATCGCAGCTGGATAGTGCTCCCCGTGGTGCTTTGCGGACTGGGCTTGCAGAAAGCACGGCGGAGCATAAGCGCGATATTCGCGCGGCGCCGGAAACCAGATGCGGATGGCGCACAGGAACAGGCGTGAGGGCAAACCATGTCATACAGGATCATCAAGAATCGCATTGGTACCCATCTTCGGTCCACTATGCTTTCGGGCCTCATTCTGGTCGGCGGGACTTTTGGAGCGCTTGCGGACGGACAAGCCTATCGGGTTGGCGCAAATGACGTGCTGCAGGTAACCGTTTATGGGCAACCGTCACTCACCGGGCTTTACCCGGTCGATGTGGACGGCAATATCGGTTATCCGGTCGTGGGCAATATTTCCGTCACCGGGCTGACTACCAATGAGATCAGCGAGAAGATCGCGGGATCTCTATCCCAGCATATTCCGGGACTGACGGTCACAGCAACGATCAATCAGTATGCGCCGGTATTTGTCGTTGGCGATGTGAAGGCGCCGGGAAAATATCAGTTCCGGCCCGGAATGGTGGTGCTTGAACTCATGGCGCTGGGTGGCGGAGCCGGAAAAGCGGAGTCTCCAGCCCTGACTGCCGGGATGCAGCTTATTTCCGCGCAGCAGGAATATGTCGACCTGCAGATGCAGATCACTGCCATGGCAATCCGGCGGGCCCGTTTCGAGGCGGAACTGAACGGCACGGATTTTACTTATACTCTGCCGGATCAGGCGGCTGCGAACAAGGAAACCGTGGCCCTGACGCAGAAGATGCTGGACGGTGAAAAGACAGTGTTCAACGTCCGCCGCAACAATCTTGCAGCCGAGCGTCGGGCGCTTGAAGCGCAAGCAGCGAGCTATGGCGATGAAATCCAGACCCTGCAGCAGAGTATCAAGCTGCACGACACCGAAATCGGGCTGTTGCAGGAGAATGTGGATTCCAGCAAGTCGCTGGTGGATCGCGGCCTGGCCGCAAAATCCAACCTGCGCGATATGGAGCGTGATCTGTCGGCCACACGGCGAGCCGCGCTGGAGCTTGCTTCGTTTCTTGCACGGGCGAGACAGAACCAGCTTGCCATGGAGCAGCGCATCGCCAATCTGGAAGAAATTCGCAAAAGCGAAGCGGCTACCAATTTGCAGGATATTGACCTCAACATTGCCCGCATGGAGCGCCGCAGCAATACACAACTCCAGGCTATGGCCGAGATCGCCAAGTCTTCCGGTAATATTTCCGCAGCCACGCTGCGCCAGAAACTGGTGTTCTCGATCAGTCGTATCGTGAATGGCAGCTTTCAGGATATCGTCGCCAACGAAAGCACGGAAATCAAACCGGGTGACATCCTGCGCGTCGAGCTGGATATGAGCAGGGTCGGCGGCTCGCCGTCATAGGTTGAGAGTTTCACTTCAATGGAAACTTAGGAAGGCGGGGCGTCTCTTCGTGCTTCGGGACGACGCTGCGCGTCTCCCCGGCATGAGGGATGCCGAGGAGACTTGTCCAGGATCGACAATGTCGAAGAAAACGTCGCGCTTGATCGGAAAAGCGGGTCCCGCTTTCCGGGGGCTTCAAGCGGCGACAGGATCGGCGGCTTCCTCCAACCAATCGCGATAGACTTCACGCAGGCCGTCCTCCAGACGAATTTGCGGCTTCCAGCCCAGCGCCCGCATCCGCGACGTGTCGAGGAGTTTGCGCGGTGTACCGTCCGGTTTGCTGAGGTCGTGTTCAAAGCGACCTTCGTAACCGACGACGCGGGCAACGGTCAGTGCCAGATCCTTGATCGAAATCTCTTCACCCGTCCCGATGTTCATCGGCTCGACGCCTTCATAGAAACGCAGCATGTGCAGGCAGGCATCGGCAAGATCATCCACATGCAGGAACTCCCGCAAGGGCTTGCCGGTGCCCCAGAGCGTCACATGGTCGGTCCCTCGCACCTTGGCCTCGTGAATCCGGCGGATCAATGCCGGCAGGACATGCGAGGTGTTGGGATCAAAATTGTCGTTTGGACCGTAAAGATTGGTCGGCATCGCCGTCATGAAGTGATTGCCATATTGCCGTGCGCAAGCCCGAGCATATTCAAGCCCTGCGATCTTGGCGACGGCATAAGCTTCGTTGGTCGCTTCCAGCGGGCCTGTCATCAGGGCATCCTCGGTGAGAGGCTGCGCTGCGTCGCGGGGATAGATGCAGCTTGATCCGAGCCACAACAGGCGTTCGACACCGTTCTGATGGGCGGCGCGGATGAGGTTCATGCCGATGGCGAGATTGTCATAGAGAAAATCTGCCGGATATTGCGAATTGGCAAGGATGCCCCCAACGCGGGCGGCAGCGATGATGATGACATCCGGCTTGCGACCGCTGATGAAATTCTCCGTCGGTCCCTGCCGGGTCAGATCGAGTGCGCTGTGCGCTGCAGTGATGATGTCGCAATCCGTGCCTTGCAGGCGGCGCAGAATGGCCGAACCGACCATGCCTTTGTGCCCGGCAACGAACACCTTCTTGCCTTCGAGTGAATAAAACGGAGCGGGGGTGATGTCAGCCGTAGAAGTCATTGCGTCCAACCTCCCGCATGATGTTGCGCAAATCCCAGTCGACCATTTCGGTGACAAGATTGTCGAAGCCCGTTGTATGCTGCCAGCCGAGGCGATTTTTCGCCTTGGATGCATCGCCGAGCAGGAAGTCGACCTCGTTCGGACGGAAATAGCGGGGATCAATCTCTATCAGGCAATTGCCGGATTTTCGGTCGCGGCCGATTTCTTCCACGCCGTTACCGTGCCACTCGATCTCCTTGTCGACGGCCTTGAAGGCGTGTTCGACAAACTCGCGCACCGTGTGCGTTTCGCCGGTCGCCAGCACGTAGTCGTCGGCGGTGTCTTCCTGCAGGATACGCCACATGCCCTCGACATAATCACGCGCATGCCCCCAGTCGCGACGGGCATCGAGATTGCCGAGCCGAAGCCTGTCTTGCAGGCCGCGTTCAATGGCCGCGACAGCACGGGTGATCTTGCGGGTAACGAAGGTTTCGCCGCGAAGCGGGCTTTCGTGATTGAACAAAATGCCGTTGGAGGCATGGAAGCCATAGGCGTCGCGGTAGTTTACCGTCGTCCAGTAGGCATAGAGCTTTGCTGTCGCATAAGGACTGCGCGGGGCAAAAGGCGTCTGTTCGTTCTGTGCCTGGGGCGAGCTGTTACCGAAGAGTTCCGACGTGGAAGCCTGATAGAAACGGCATGTCTTGCCGAGACCCAGAATACGCATGGATTCGAGCAGACGCAGCGTGCCGAGCGCATCGGCATTGGCCGTATATTCAGGCGTTTCAAAGCTTACCTGAACATGGCTTTGCGCGCCGAGATTATAAATCTCGTCGGGCCGCACTTCCTGAATGACACGGCACAGATTGGTTGCATCGGTCAGGTCACCGAAATGCAGGCGGAAGCGAATGTCCTCCTCATGCGGGTCCTGATAGAGATGATCGATACGCGCAGTGTTGAACGAGGAAGACCGCCGTTTCAGACCATGTACGCGATAGCCTTTTTTGAGCAGAAGCTCGCTTAGATAAGCGCCGTCCTGTCCGGTCACACCGACGATGAGAGCTGTTTTCTCTTGCAAGGGCTTCCCTCCGACCAAAGCTTTCCAAAGCTGCAATGAAACCATGTTAGCGATTTCCTGCGTGGGCAGAACGGCTCCAAAACGGCAATTGCGGGCCGGAACATCCCTCTTCGGATGAGGCTTGAGGCGCGCCCGGTATGTCCGGTTTCACCCAAAGAGGTAGGCAGTTCGCCCGGTGTCGGTGCATGCCATGCCTTTGTGTTTCTTGCGGTATCTGCTGCGCAGTTGCGATGCTCGTTTCAACGGGATCGAACAACAGGACGTGAAATCATGCGTGTGGTGCTTGCCAATCGTTACTTCTACCCGGACCAGTCGGCGACGAGCCGGATGGTGACGAGCCTTGCCCATACGCTTGTGCGTGAAGGCATCGAGACGACAGTGCTGGCAAGCCGCAGCTATCACGACAAGCGGAAGGACGTGTTGCCCGCGCGTGATACGATCGACGGCATAGATGTGCATCGCATATGGACCTCGGGCTTTGGTCGGGGCAAGCTTGTCGGGCGCGCGGTCGATTATGCAACCTTTCATCTGTCCGCGGCCGCCTGGTTTGCATCCAATGCCCGCAAGGACGATGTCTGCGTCGTCTGTACCGATCCGCCGCTTCTTTCCGTTTCGGCAGCGCTGCCTGTTCGCCTGCGACGGGCAAAGCTGGTCAACTGGGTGATGGATCTTTTTCCAGAAACGGCGATGGAACTCGGCCTCATCAAGTCCGATACCGTTTCCGGTAAGCTCGCCCTGATCCTGCGCAACTGGTCGATGCGCCAGTCTGCACTGACAATCTGTCCGATAGAACGCATGGCGCATTATCTTTCGACGCGGGATATTCCGGCGGAAAGCCTGAGCGTGGTTCACCACTGGGCCGACCGCAACGAAATCGTTCCGGTGGAGCCGTCGCAGAACCCCTTGCGCCGTGGCTGGGGGCTTGGTCGAAAATTCGTCATCGGTTACTCGGGCAACTTCGGGCGCGCACACGAGTTCAAGACGGTGCTTGATGCTGCGGAGCGGCTCCGGCATATGAAAAGCATCGTCTTTTTGATGATCGGCGAGGGGCAGCAGCGTGGTTTCGTCGAAAGTGAAGTCAAGCGACGCGGCTTGACCAATGTGATGATGAAACCATTCCAGCCCGTGGAAAAGCTCTCCGAGAGCCTTGGCGCGGCCAATGTGCATCTGGTTTCGCTGAAGCCGGAGCTGGAACATTGTATCGTGCCCAGCAAGTTCTATGGCGTCCTTGCGGCGGCCCGTCCGACAATCTTCATCGGTGATACGGAAGGCGAGATCGGCACGATTGTCCGCGATTTTCAGTGCGGTATGGCGCTGAGACCGGGCGATGTCGATGCGTTGATCAACGCGATCCTTCATTTGCGCCATTCGCCGGTGGGACGCATGTCGATGGGCAACAATGCCCGCTATCTGATGGAAACGGCCTATTCGCGTGAATATGGCGCAGCCGTCTGGCAATCGGCCATTTCGCGGCTTGAGGAAAAGGTGGTGCCACAGGCCATGCCGGTTCTCGACCGGCAGTTCCAGCCGAGGGAATTATGATGGATGGGTCGGTCGTTGTCAGCCAGTTGGGCGCCCGCCGGCACTATGCAGTCCCGCGGATTTTTGCGAATAATCAGAAGCTGGCACATTTTTATACGGACATATGCGCTTTTCAGGGATGGCCACGTTTCCTCAACAGCTTGCCTTCCAATGCACTCCCATCCTCTGTTCGGAGATTGATTGGACGCAAGCCCCAGGGAATTCCCCAACAACAGATGACAACCTTTCCGGGCTTCGGACTGCATTCCGCAGTACGCAGACTGGCGAACCAGACCGGGCCGAAATCCACTGCCAATGCAATATGGGCTGGTGAAACCTTCGGAAGGCTGGTCGCCGAAAGCGGATTTCACGGCGCAAGTGGTGTCTATGCCTTCAGCGGTGAAGCTGTTGAACTGTTGTCGGCTGCACGAAAAATGGGTCTCTGGACAGCGGTCGATCAGGTGATCGCGCCGCGCGCCATCGTCGACCAGCTTGGTTATGAAGAGGAATTGTTGAACCCGGGTTGGCAATTGCCGCTCGAAAGCGATGGATATTCCGAGGCTTTCGCGGAGCGTGAACGAGCTGAATGGCAGCTGGCCGATGTGGTTGTGTGTCCATCACCTTTTGTTGCCCGTCATGTGGTTGAAGAAGGTTGTGCTCCCGAAAAAATCGTGGTGGTTCCGACAGGTGTCGATACGCGTTTCCAGGTTGAACGGAAACCACGGGCACCAGGCAAATTGCGCGTGCTGACAGTGGGCGCGGTTGGCTTGCGCAAAGGTTCACCTTATGTCGGCGGGGTTTCCCGATTACTGGCGGGAGAGGTGGAATTCCGGATGGTCGGCCCGCTGGAACTGTTGCCGGAAGCACAGAAGAAGCTCGCCGCCTCGGTCGAATTGACAGGCCCCATTCCGCGCAGCGAGATGCGCAAGCAATTTGAGTGGGCCGATGTTTTTCTGTTGCCTTCGTTATGCGAAGGGTCGGCGATTTCCGTTTATGAAGCGCTGGCCGCTGGGCTGCCTGTAATTTGTACGGAGAATACGGGCAGTGTCGTTCGCAACGGTATCGACGGCTATATCGTGCCTATCCGGGATGTCATGGAGACAACGGAAATCCTGCGGGAACTTGCAGGCAATCCGGCAGCGCTGGAACGGATGGGCGAAAGCGCCCGCGAACGCGCGGCTGATTTTACTTTATCGCGTTATGGCGAACGGTTGACCTCAGCAATCTTTCGGGAGAAGGCGGCATGAACATTGTCCACGTCATCGGTTCCTACGACCCTGCCAAGGGCGGCCCGCAAGCCGTCGTGGTGCGGCTTGCAGCAGCGCAGGCAACGCTCGGTCATGAAGTGACAATCGTAAGCTATAGCGATGATGAAGTGAGCGGTCGCGCCGTCAGCGCCACGGCCACAATCCCCGGTTTCGACAAGGTGCGCACCCTGCTTCTGCCAATGCCTGACCTGCGGGAAACCTTGTTCGGCGGGGCTGCAGCAAAAGCAATGGAGATGCTGCTGCGCTCGGCAGATTTTGTGCATCTTCATGGCATATGGGAAACCAATCTGTTGCGGGCATCAATGCTTTGCCGCCGCTATCGTGTGCCATATTGCGTATGTTGTTGCGGTATGCTCGACGTGTGGAGCATGCAACAGAGCGCATGGAAGAAGAAGATCGCGATGATGCTCGGCTTTCGTCGTATGCTCGACGGTGCGGCCTTCATCCACGCACTGAATGCGGATGAAATCGAGCTGATGCGGCCGCTTGGCCTGAAATCACCCTCGATGATTATCCCGAACGGAATTTTCCTCAATGAAGTCGAGGGCGACAAGGATATTGCCGTGCGCGGATTGCCGGAACGGCCCTACATACTTTTTCTGTCGCGGCTGCACTACAAGAAAGGTCTTGATATACTTGCCGATGCCTTTCGTCGTGTTGCCACCTTGTTCCCTGATGTGGATCTGGTTGTCGCGGGTCCCGATGGTGGTGCGGAAGAAGATTTTCGGCAGCGTATTCGTCAATACGGGCTTGAGACGCGGGTACACATGACAGGCGGGCTCTATGGTCCGGCGAAGATCGCCGCCCTGAAACAATCGGCCTGTTTTTGCCTGCCAAGCCGTCAGGAAGGATTCAGTGTCGCCATAACCGAGGCGCTGGCCTGCGGCGTACCGGTTGCGATTACCGATGCGTGCCATTTTCCGGAAGTCGCTGAAGCCGGTGCCGGTGTGGTCTGTTCACTCGACCCGATGGCTGTGGCTTCAGCGCTTGAGCAAATTCTGGAAGACCCGGATCGCGCGAAACGCATGGGTGTGGCTGGTGCCAGACTTGTGCGGGCCAACTACACCTGGCCACGCATCGCTCTCCAGACAATTGCGGCCTATCAGAGCTTTCAACCGCAAAAAAGCGGCGCCGTTGCGGGCCGCAAGGCGCTCCGGTCCGTTCCTGCTTCCTGATTGTCAGGGCTTCCGTCGGGGTCTCACGGGCTTGGCCGGATTGCCGACATAGACCATCCATGGTTCCATATCACGGAAGCCGACCCCGCGTGCGCCAAGAACTGCGCCTTCACCGATGGTCACGCCCGGCCCGACAAAGGCTTCAGCTGCAACCCAGCCATAAGGCCCGATGTGAATGGGTGCTGCTATGAGGGGAAAATCCGCCTGATCGATATTGTGCCCCGCCGTGCACAGATGCGCGCGTTGTGAAACGATGGCGAATGGGGCAAGCGTTACGTGCGCTACGTTATAGCAGAGCGCACCCGGTCCCAGCGATGAATGAGCACCCATGGTCAGATTGCCCGGCCACCAGATACGCGCACTGCCGCGCACGATGGCGGTCTTGTGAACCTTCGCGCCGAAGGCACGCAACACCGCGCCACGCCAGCGCCACAGGAAAGATGGCGTCCATGCCGCCAGTAACAGCCAGCTTGCCTGCCAGCACAGACGCTGAACACGGTGTCCGAGTGTGAAGGTCGCGCCGCCTTCCATGGGGCGCGACGCGTTCATTCTGCCTGAAATGCCATCCAGTTGGCGCGATTTACCGGTTTCTCCGGCGAACGTCCCTTTGTGGTCTGACGTCACGGTCATGATGACCATCCTTCCTGAAACCTGGCCCCCGCAATGCTGATCGCGCCACTTTGTGATGGCGGAAGCGGGAGCTGGATTGATCGATTGCGGATTACGCAGAACGACAGAACGGGAATGAGGAACAATGCCATGTGAATCCAGACAGGCACGACCCAATCCGTGTGATGAGAAATTGAGTGCATGGCCGGAACAATGGAAAGCATATACACCAATTGTCCGAGCATCTCGCCTGCCATTGCCGTTTCCCAAAGTCTGCGCATGGCCCAGGCAAGCAACAGGAATTTCAGGGCTCCGAAATACCAGAATGACAAGAACGCATCGACCAATCCCGTTTCGGTCGAGCCTGTCAGAGGGTTGTAATCGCGGCTGGGTTCCGGGACATCGAGATAGAGCGCTTCCTTGATGCGACTACCCACAAGTTGCGCCGGAACGAATGTAAAGACGATACGGTTCCAGTGATATTTGCCGTAATCAAACTCGAGCCGCCGATCAATTTCATCAATACGTTGCACGGCATTGCGCATTTCCGGACCACCACGGTCAAGGGTAGCGCGAAAATTGGCGGCATAGTCGATCTCCAGAATCTCATCGAGAACAAAGCTCGCATCCGCACGGGTTACCTGTCGATAATCGCCCATACTGGTCATCAGAAATGTGCCAGCCAGAATGCTGATTGCCATGATTGTTCGAGGTACGACAATCCGTCGGTAGAACCAGAAGGCGAGAAGGAACATGAGGACCAGCTGGATGGTCTCTGCGCGTTTTCCTGTGACCAGAATACGGTCCAGATAGAAAACCAGATCGAACAGGATGATCGCGATGGCAAACCATGACGGCCGCCGTGCGAAACACAGGACGGCGATGGCCAGGCCATAGGGCATGAGCTGTGCAAAGAAGAGGTACACCACCGGCATACCAGTCATTTGTACGCCGATGGAGACGTCTCCTGGAAGGCGGCTAAGGAGGAAATAGAAGACAGCGCCGAAAGCCGACAATCCGGCTGCAGCCCAGAGCAGTCTGCGTTCGCTGAAACTCATGCTGAGAAACTGAATCGGCTTTCTCGTCAGACGCCATCCAAGCATCAGCATTGCGAACGACAGAATGCCCATGATCATCGTCTTGGCGTAAGCGCCGGAAGGCAGAAACTGATCATATACGAGGGCGGGAAGCTGCGGCAGCAGGAAGCCGAAGGTCATCACCCCTGCAAGAAACGGAAACTGATACATGCGTTCCGGTCTGGAGAAGAGACCGCCAGCCAGAAGGCAGAGGACGCAACCGACGAAAATCCAGGTGAGTGAGAGGTTCATTGCGTAACCCCCGCATCAGCGCATACATCCGAAAGATCGGGTGCCGGTTCGTCCGTGGAAAGGTCGTGTGGGAAGATGCGGCCTGAAATCAGATACCAGCCAAGTTTCACATATTCCTTGACGACGAGTTCCATGTCCGTGGGTGTTGTCGGAAAACCGGGCCGACCGTCATCGCCGCCGATGGGAGACGAGATGAAACGCATCTGGGGGCAGGCGGCGCGAAAGCTCGCTATGGCGCGGCGCGAGTGATACCAGTTGGTCACGATCAGCGCACTTCTGGCCTGTATTTCGCGCATGAGGGGCGCGGAAAATCGGGCATTCTGCCAGGTGCTGCCCGATTGGCATTCCACAAAAATCGCCGATGGTGTCACGCCTTTGCGCACCATGATCCGTTTGTTGGAGAGACAATCCCCGTCGCCGGTAACAAGGATCACCGGTGAGCGGCCTTCCTTCCAGAGACGTGCGGCCTCCGCCGCGCGGGGTGGTCCGTCTCCGCCGGGTACGACGATCACATCAGCTCTGCCGCCATCATCCTGCAAGGTCAGAACAGGTTCCGAGAAGAACATGGCGACCAGTCCGAACAAAACGGCACAGGGCAGAATAATGGGCAGCATCATACCATACGCCGTTCTGGTGCTTCGGTTTCCAAAGGGCGTCTGACTGATGAAGATTCAGCCAGAAGCGCCGATTGGCGCTGGCGTTGCTCTTCCATCTTGATCACGATCATGAACTCGTAAGCCGAAAGCAAGCGGCAATAGAGATAGCCGGGCTTGCCGTCGAGGAAACCACCGCGCAGCACATACATGTAGAAGAAGCGCAAGGTCGGCCGACACGGCAAATTGTAGGACAGGGATTTCATGGCGCGCCGACGCCGTTCCGGATTGCCCGACAGGAGGCCACCCCAATCGACGCGCCGCTCAAGAAGCCGCGCTGCCGACAAATCCGCTTCAACGGTGGAATAGAGATTGTGTTTGTCGTACCAGGCGGCGAGCCCCTTGTTGAAGCTGTAATGGATGAAATGCGCCTGTAACTGGCCGCTCGGACCTCCGGTTGCGCGTGCATGGATCGAACGCTCGAAGCGTACGCGATCCGGCCTGACCAGCCGGGTGATCCATGTCGGATAGAGGCTTGCATGGCGTATCCAGCGCCCCATGAACATGTTCTTGTAGCGAAGCCGGAAAAACACTTCCGGTCGGTCGGGATCAGCGGTGACCGACAGTATTTCATCTCGCAGGTCCGGCGGTGTGATTTCGTCCGCGTCGGGTGTATAGACCCAAAGATGTTTGAACTCGATTTCCGTCAGCCCGTACATGCGCTGGCGGTCCTCGGTGTCATAGACGCGCTGATAGACGCGCGCGCCCGCTGCTTTGGCGATTTCCACGGTACGATCAGTGCTGAATGAATCGAGCACCACGATATCGTCGCACCAGTCGAGTGAGGCGAGGCATGCAGGTAGATTGACTTCCTCGTTAAGCGTTCTGATGAGGACGGACACAGTCATGAAGTTGCCCCTGGATAAGTGATGTTCGGTTTGGTGGTCGGGTTGGCCTCGGCCATCGAAGCGGTAACGATCGGACGTGCGCCTCTGGTCATGCGCAGCACGAAGAGCGTGTGTGCTGCGGCAGGGATCGCCAGCGCCAGAAGCATCGGCCAGACGGGTATGTCGAACCGGATGGCGATGTAGGCGATGGCTCCCGCCAGAAGATTGAGCGCCATGACCGCTACGGCTGTTTGCCCGCAGGAAAGGCCCGCATCCATCAGCAGATGATGCAGATGCTGCCGGTCCGGCGAGAACGGGCTTCTGCGTACAGACATGCGGCGCACGATCAGGCTCAGCGTATCAATGACTGGCACGATCACGATCCAGATCAGGACGGGAAAGGCGACGGCGGCGGTTCCGCTTGCAAGGATGAGGATAAATCCGGCAAGGGCTGCACCGAGAAATGTGCTGCCGCCATCGCCAAGGAAAAGGCTTGCTCGTGCGCGCCAGCGATGCCGCATGTTGAAGACCAGAAAGCCGAGGCAGGCAGCAGCAAGGGCGAGCGCCTGAAGCCCGAGGCGATGTTCGCCGATCCCGAAGCCGATGACGGCCAGCCAGAAGAATGCGGCAGCACTCGCCGACCCTGCCAGTCCGTCCACGCCGTCACTCATATTGACCGCATTGACAAGGCCGACAATGAAAGCAAGCGCGATAATCAGGAAAAGCGGTCCGGTCAGCACCTGTATAAGCATTTCCGGAGTGGACGTGGCGGCAGTTTCGATGCCGTCGGAAGCAAGCCCGAGATAGGTCTGCGTCACCCCGGTGATAGCAATTATCAGGAAGGCTGCGAGCAACTGGATTGCAAGGCGCGGCGCGACAGGCAGGTTGAAACGGTCATCGAGAACACCGGCGACGAGGATGAGCACAAGCCCTGGCAGCAAGGCCATGGCATTGGCATGTCCTGAAACGCCAAACGCCAGAAACGTGGCTGCGGAAAACGAGAGGAAAATGGCAATGCCCCCGCAAAGCGGGACATTCCCGTCATGCCTCTTGCGGGCATCAGGTATGTCGATGAGATGCCATTCGCGTGCCAGCCCCCGAAAGCCGAGGCAGAAAGCGACGGAAAGAGCGAAGGCCAGAAGCGTGATCCAGGAAAGACTCGTCATGTCTCCTCCGAGGCGCGTGCAAAAGATCAAACTCCGGAAATTTTTACGCACTGACACTGCTATCCACGACTTGGCTTTAGAGCGTGCCGCATACTCCTTTCAGGTCAGGTGCTAACACCAAGGGCGACATTTCGTGCCTGTGGCAAAGGATTATTCTGAGCGAGGATTGGAAAATTGCGCCTGCGGACGCTTTTGCCCGCGCTGTCATGAATGGGGGATGAAACGATGATGCAGAAAACGCTGGCGGTGCCAGAGAATACCTGTTGGAGCGGATCATGAATGGCAGTCGCAGGGGTTTCCTCATGGCGGCGCTCGAACAATATGCAGGGCTGCTCTTCAACTTTGTGACGGTGGCTGCGGTGTCACGTGTTCTGGGGCCAGCCGAAACCGGAATGGGTGTGATAGGCTTGAGCCTTACGGCAGTCGTGTTTTCGCTGCGCGAATTCGCCAGTCCCGAATTTTTGATAAAGATCGACAAGGTACGCGATCAGGACATCCGGACTTCGCTTACTTTTCTGATGGGTGTAACGGTTCTGCTGTCGCTGATCCTGTATTTTGCACTCGGATACTTCGCCGAATCCTATAACGATCCGAAGTTGAAGCTTTTTCTCAGCATCACGATTGTGGCCGCGCTGGTCGAAAGCCTGTCCTTACCGATTGTCGCATTGCTGAAGCGCGACATGGCCTTCGGAACATTGGCGCGCATCCGCACCGCCGGGGCCGGTCTGGGCGCATTGGTAACCATTGCCATGGCCTTCAGCGGTTTCGGGCATATGTGTTTTGCCTTCGGACTGCTGGCAAGCGCGTTGATAACAACGGGGCTGGCTGTCTCGATCCACCCTTTGAAGAATCTGTTCCGCCCGTCATTGGCCAGTTTCGACACGGCCTGGCGGTTCGGGATTTATCTTGGAGGCAATGCTGGTCTGAACAAGATCTGCATGACGCTTCCGCAACTATTGCTCGGGCGTTTCATGCCCATATCGGCAGTTGGCATTTACAACCGTGCCGACACTTTGAGCGGTCTGCCGGATCGCATCATCCTTTCAGCCGTCTTCACCGTGGCGTTCCCGATGCTTTCGGCGCAAGTTCGTGCCGGAGCGGATATCAGCCAGTCATACATCCGCGCCTTGTCCTATATTACCGTCGCCTACTGGCCGGCACAGGCATTGCTGGCGCTGCTCGCCTATCCGGCAGTGCACATCGTTCTCGGCCCCGACTGGACTGAATGCGTGCCCATAGTGGCGATCCTCAGCCTTGCCTGCCTCTTCTGGTTTCCTGCGATTCTGACCTATCCCTTGCTGATGGCATTGGGTGAAAACCGCGAAGCTTTCCTGTCCAATCTCATTTCGCGGCTGCTCGCACTCACCGTTATAGGCACAGCTGCATTTTATGGGCTGCTTGCCGTCGCGCTGGGTCAGTTCATCAGCTTGCCCATACAGATGGTCATAGCCATCGTTTTCGTGCGCAGGCACGTGGCCTTTTCCTATGCCGTGCTTGGTCGCGAATTGCTGAAAAGCGGTCTTGTGACTCTGATTGCGCTGGCCATACCGCTTGCAATGGTTGCCGCTGATGGTTTTTCGCTGGAAATCCCCTGGACCAGAGGCGTCGTGATGGGCCTCATCGCGGTGGTGAGTTGGCTGGGCGCGCTATTTGTGGTGCGCCATCCCTTCGCTGCCGAGGTCGAGCCATCGCTGAGCTGGCTTTTCGGAAAGCTTCGGGCGCGGCTTATGCCCCGATCGGCGTCGACCCCTGCAGAATAGGACGGCCTGTCATGGACAAATGCAAATTGGAACAGCCGACAATCGACGTTGTTATTCCCAACTTCAACTATGGTCGCTATCTTTCCGCCTGCGCCAACAGCGCCTTGCAGCAATCAGGCGTCAATGTCCGTCTGCTCATCATCGACAATGCCTCGACAGATAATAGCGTCGAGGTTGCAAAGAGCCTTGCGGCCGACGACAGCCGTGTCCAGCTGCTGCTCCGTCAGAAAAATCTGGGGCCGCATGCTTCGTTCAACGAGGGCATAGACTGGGCCGCATCGGAATATTTCCTGATCCTGTGTTCGGATGATCTGCTGGCGAAAGGAGCTCTGGAGAGGGCGACAAGAATGCTGTCGCAACGCGACGACGTTCATCTCGCGCATGGCGCGACGGGCCGGATAAAAGCCGACGATGGCGAAGCTCGCGTGACTGGTGCCACGTCCCCCGCTTCGGACGAGTGGCGGATATGGTCCGGGGAAGAATTCATTGAGTTTGCCTGCAGGCATGCGTTTAACCCGGTTACAGGCCCGACAGCGGTTGTGAGGACTGCGATCCAGAAACAGATGGGATATTACCGCACGTCGCTTTCCCATACTGACGATCTCGAAATGTGGCTTCGCATCGCCACACGCGGTTCCGTCGCCTCTACCGGCCAGATACAGGCTTTTGCGCGGTCGCATCCCCAGAACCGGTCGGCGACGGTGAATGGTATTCTGTCCTGGAACCGCGAGTTCGAGGCTGGATTCCGGTCCTTCTTCGATCATGAAGGTGCCAGCTTGCCGCATCAACACCGTCTGTTTGCAATGGTTCAGGATTGCCTTACCAAACGGGCTTATTGGTCAGCGATCTCCAATCTGGCGCGGAGGCCGAAAGTGGCGGGTTCGCTGATGGCATTCGCGCTGAAGCGGGAGCCCTTGCTCGCTGTCATACCCCCCTTCGACTATCTGTTGAAGCGTTCCGCGTGGCGAAGCGGACGTGGCGCCTAGAACGCATCCCGAGAAATCCGAAACGATGTTCGGATCAAGGTGCGTGTAAAAAAGATAGGGCATTTCCAAACACGTACTAGTTCGGTCGTAGTGACTGAACGGCTGGATCAGCCGTACTCCTGACATTGTCGAGAAATGTGGTGTGAAGAAGCTCTTCCTGTCGTGCCAGCCGGCTGCGATAGCGCTCCACACCGGCTTTCACCTGCGTGGTCAAAATCGTTCGATGCTCGAAAGCAAAGTCGACCTGGGAGAGGATTGTTTCAGGATCAAAACTGTCAATCCGGTGGCAGAATGCCGCCAGTCCGGTATCGTGCAACAAAGCGTCATTTTTGCTCGCATAAGCCGTGGAGATTGTGGGGCGTCCCATGGCCAGCGCGCAGACGATGTTATGGTAGCGGCTTGCGATAACGACGTCGATTCTGGCGATCTGTTGCATGAGTTCGTGCAGGGAAGCGGATGGTTCAAATGCGACTTTGTTCGCTTCCGCCGGAGCGAGCTGCTCCAGTATATCGCGGGCCGCCTCTATGTCGCCCTTGTCTCCGATCAGCAGACGCACCTGACGCCCACTGGCCAGAAGCCTGTTCACCAGTGTCGTCACTTTGGAGACATAGTCCCTGTAGATGGCATCGCCATCCTTCTCCATCTTTTTCCACCCGCGATAAGTCATCACGCCGATGCCCACACATTGTTCCGGGCTATCCCGGTTCTGATCTGGAACCGTTGGCAATGCAAAGGCGATATCAGCACTGACGAAATCCTGAGCGGGTTTTACGCCCAGCTGTTTCATGAAGTCATGAGAGATCTGATCTCTATAGGAACGAAAAGACGCCAGCATTGCAGCCTGACGGATGAAGAACCTGCTCCATCGATGATCGACCGGTCCGGCGCCGATCGACACGAAGATCATGCGCGTGCCGGTCAGTCTGGCCGCCAGCGACCAACGCAGTACTGCAAAAGGCCAGCCAAAGGGGTTCTCGTTGAAGTCATCCAGTATGCCCGTACCCGGCACAATGATGAGATCGAGCTGAGAAGCAAGCAGAAGCGCGCAACTGAAACCAACTGTTCGTCGGGGAAAATGCAGCATCGCTTTGTTGGCTGCCCGGAGCAGCCAGTTGGATGGATCGGGCTGGGAGACCGGATGAGCCGAAAGATCGAATGTCTGCGCAACGATATCGGGTTTGGAGCAGATGCAGACAAGCTGGGCGTCGGGACAGTTACGCTTCAAGAGTTGCAACATGGCTTCCAGCGAACCGTCATTGCCGGTATTGCCGGAACCAAACTGCCCGAAAAGTCCTATTCTCATGCGCGTGTCTCCCGCTGCACCGACAAGCTTAGGCCAGACCGACCTGCAGGAAAACTGGCAGAAGGGTGAACACCATACTCTATTGTAGGATGGGGTGTACCCCTCATAGCCGAAATGCGTGGCAGAGCAATTTCGATACACTGGCCAGCGGTATATCCATTGCCCCCCGATATACCGGAGTAAGGCTTCGAGGGAGTTGTTCCCTCGAAGTCTTGTCTCCCCTGAGGTGTTTCTGTGGCAACAAGGTTCTGGCCATGAAATGTGCTTACTTTGTCCGTCCTCACATAGGCGGGACCTATTCGGTTTTCACGCGTCTGCGCGCCTCGCTTGCCCAGTCGGGCATAGAGCTTCGCTGGCTTGCTGCAGGCGCTGCTGGCGATACGGTCAATGTGCCGACAGGGCAGGGCCTTGATGATGCGCTTCGCAAGGGCGATGCCATCGACCGCATGGGTGTGCTGGATGAAGAAACCCGCGCAAGGCATATGATCAGCTTCCTGCGCGAAAACCATTTCGACGCCGTTTTCGTCAATGTTCTTGCGAACCGTTTCGAAACCAATCTGGCGCGCTATCTGCCCGCCGATATTCTGCGCATCATGATCGTGCACAATATCACACCCGGCACCTACGCGGCGGCGCGGGCAATCCGCGATCATGTTCACGCAACTGTCGGCGTTTCAAAACGCTGCCGTGACGATCTCGTGCGCCAGCATGGTTTCGATGCGTCGCGCACGCTTGTCATCCCGCATGGACTGAACCGGGACATTCACTTGTCGCGCAATGTTCAAAAGCCGGATGAGTCCGGCCCGCTTCGCCTGCTTTATCTGGGGCGGATGGAAGACAACTCGAAGGGCATTTTCTGGCTGCCGAATATTCTGCGCGAGCTCGATTGCTCCTATCACCTGACGGTCGCCGGTAATGGTCCCGATCTGGAACAGCTGCGGCATCGTCTTGCGCCTTTCGGCGACAAGGTGAGTTTTAGTGGCTGGGTTGCGCCTGCCGATGTTCCCTGGCTGGTGAACCAGCATGACGTCATGATCATGCCGTCACGCTTTGAAGGTTTCGGCCTGACGCTCATTGAAGCGATGAGCCAGGGATGCCCGGCGGTCGTCTCGAAGATCGCTGGTGTGACTGATACGATTGTCACCGATGGCGAGGACGGGCTCTTGTTTCCCGTCGGCGATTTCCGTCAGGCTGCGCGTCATATAAACCGGCTTGCACGCGACCGAGAGCTACTTGCCGGCATGGCAGCCGCCGCCCAGCAGAAAGTGGAAACGGTCTTCGACAACGATATTGCTGGTCGAGCCTATGCCGGTCTTCTCGAACATCTCGCGGAGGATCGCCCAGCCATTGCGCCACCACTGGCGCTTTCGCAATGGTCGATGCCGAACGCACTTCATTCCAGTTTGCGCAGTCGCTTGCCAAAACCGGTAAAGAACTGGCTGCGTCAGGTGCGCGAGCGCCTGCATACGAGATGGTCGGCAGCATGATCTGTGAATAAGAAAGGAGAAGGGGCATGAACCTTTTCACATCGCAGTTCCGCAATTCTCAGTTGCTCGCCAGCAAGGCGCACGCGCTCATTCCGGGCGGCTGTCACACCTATGCCAAGGGTGACGACCAGTATCCGGTACTCGCGCCCGGGTTCATCCAGCGCGGGTCCGGTTCGCATGTCTTCGACGTCGATGGCCACGAATATATCGAATATGGCATGGGCAATCGTGCGGTCGGGCTTGGCCATGCCTACCCGCCCGTCGTGCGCGCCGTGCGCGACGCCTTGCAGGACGGATGTAATTTTACGCGCCCAAGTGCCATCGAAGTCGAATGCGCGGAAAGTTTTCTGGAGCTGATCGATGGCGCCGAGATGGTGAAATTCTGCAAGGACGGTTCGGATGCGACCTCCGGCGCGGTGCGATTGGCGCGTGCCTATACCGGACGTGACATGATTGCCTGTTGTGCCGATCATCCATTTTTCTCGACCGATGACTGGTTCATTGGAACGACGAAGATGAATGCAGGCATTCCAGCTTCGGTTTCGGCTTTGACGGCAACTTTCCGTTACAACGATATTGCAAGCGTTGAAGCCCTGTTTGAGGATTATCCGGGGCGTATCGCGGCCATTATCCTCGAACCTGCAAAGGCTGACGAGCCGCAAAACAACTTCCTGCAGGAAGCAAAGCGCATCGCCCATGAAAACGGAGCCTTGTTCATTCTGGACGAGATGATTACCGGCTTCCGCTGGCATATGCGCGGCGCGCAGAAGCTTTATGATGTCGAGCCGGACCTGTCCTGTTTCGGCAAGGCGCTGGGCAACGGTTTTGCAATATCGGCGCTGGCAGGTAAGGCGGAATATATGCAGCTTGGTGGTCTGACCCAGACCGACCATCCACGTGTGTTCCTGCTTTCGACCACCCATGGCGCTGAAACCCATGCCATGGCTGCGGCGATTGCCACGATGACGATCTATCGCGACGAACCGGTGATCGAAAGGCTCTATGAGCAAGGTTCCAAACTGGCAGAGGGTGTGAATGTAACGATTGCCAGTCACGGCCTGCAGAACCATGTTCGCCTGTTCGGGCGTCCGTGCTGCCTTGCCTATGGAACGCTCGACGAGCAAGGGCAGCCGTCGCAGGAATTTCGCACTTTGTTCCTTCAGGAGACAATCCGGCGCGGCGTTCTGATGCCATCGCTGGTGGTGAGCTATACGCACAGTGACACCGACATTGCGCGCACGGTGGATGCCATCGACGGTGCGCTCGACGTTTACGTCCGGGCGTTGAACGACGGTGTAAGCTCTTATCTGACCGGACGTCCTTCACAGGTGGTCTATCGCCGCTTCAATGAAGCGCCGACCTATCCGCCGACGATGCGATGAAGCGTTTTGTAGTCGCCATTATCGCCACGATCCTGCTGTTAATGGCAGCAGGATCGTCCGATGCAGCTGCTTCGTTCCCGATCAAGATCAGCCAGGATCGGCGCATTTTCGAGGATGCGACGGGTAAGCCGTTTTTGCTGCAGGGCGATACTGCCTGGTCGCTGATCGCCGAACTGAAGCGCGAGGATGTCGAGATCTATCTGCAGGATCGCCGGAAGCGCGGTTTCAACGCCATTCTGGTCAATCTTGTCGAACACTATTTCTCCCGTGATCCACCCGCCAATGCCTATGGTGAAAAACCGTTCAAGGGCGATGCCTTTGGCGATCTCAACCCGAAATATTTTGACCACGCCGCTTGGGTGATCGGGCGGGCGGAGCAATTGGGGATAGTTGTTTTTCTGGCTCCCGCCTATCTGGGCGTGAACGGTAACAGTCAGGGTTGGTTCTCGAAGGCTGAGGTTGCCGGTCCCCAGAAAATGCGCGTCTATGGCGAGACGATCGCCCAACGATTTAAGGAATTTCATAATATAGTCTGGGTCTTGGGCGGTGATTTTAATGCGCCGGATCAGCGGCTTGTCTCTGAAATGGCCGAGGGTATAGCGCGCGTTGATCCAGACGCCCTCCAGACGGTGCACTCTGGCCGCAAGACGAATACGGCGGAACTCTGGGCCGATCAGTCCTGGCTGAGTTTCGATACGGTTTATACCTATGACGATGTGCATGCCACGGTTTCTGAGCGGCGCAAACCGAACAAAATGCCCGTCATTTTGCTAGAGGGGGGCTATGAGTTCGAGCGGGAGACGACCGCGCAAATGATCCGGCGCAACGCCTATGGTGCTTTGCTTGCCGGTGCTGCCGGACAGTTCTTTGGCAATAATCCCATCTGGCATTTTACCGGGCCGGGTGTTTTCACTGCTGATCGCAGCTGGCAGGAAGCGCTCGACAGCCCCGGCGCGCAGTCGATGACGGCGTTGAAGAGGCTCTTCGACAAACTGCCCTGGCCGCAACTTAAACCAGATGGCGAAGGAGCTGTTCTGGTCAGCGCGAAAAGCTATGCCGTATCACTACCTGATGGCACTTTGTCGGTGGTCTACGGGGACGCCAACGATTTCAAGGTACAGAAAAATGTCGTGAAAGATGGCCGGAAGGCCGTCTGGTATGACCCTGTTTCCGGCAAGTTTGCCGATGCAGGCCAGCCGAGGGTGGAGGGGCCGATTGCCACCTACACGCCAAAGCAGGTGCAAAATTCCGGCGGCGGAACCGATTGGCTTCTGCTGATCGGCAGCAACGAGCGTCTGCGACCCATCCAAAAGAGGTAGGCGATACGTCCTTTCACGCTTTTCATAAACGCTTGTCCTAATCGGGCATGCCTTCGGTCAAGTCGTCGCTCCTGTCCTCTCTGGCTAACATGCATTTATCAAAGCTTGAGGAGTCGGACATGAAAGTACTGGTTACGGGCAATCAGGGCTATATCGGATCGGTCATGGTACCGGTCCTCATGAATGCGGGGCATGAAGTGTCCGGCTATGACATCGGCCTTTACGAACATTGCCTCTTTGAAGAAGGCGGTGCCGTTATGAACGTGCCGACCATCCGAAAGGACGTGCGCGATGTGTCGCCGCGCGATCTGGAGGGGTTTGACGCGGTCATTCATCTAGCCGCACTCTCCAATGATCCGCTGGGTAATCTCAATGAGGAATTGACCTACGACATCAATCACCGGGCAAGTGTCGCCGTGGCGAAAGCGGCCAAACGGGCAGGTGTCGGGCGTTTTCTGTTTGCATCATCCTGTAGCAATTACGGCATCAGCGATGCTGATTTGATCGACGAAACTGGAGAGTTGAAACCGGTAACGGCCTATGGCCGGTCCAAGGTGCGGGCGGAACAGGAGATCCGGGAACTGGCGGATGCAAGCTTCTGCCCGGTCTATCTGCGTCCAGCAACGGCTTACGGTGTTTCGCCTTTCCTGCGCTTCGACATAGTGCTCAACAATCTCGTGGCATGGGCGGTGACGAAGGGGCTGATCTATCTCAAATCGGATGGCACGCCATGGCGACCCATCGTGCATATCCGCGATATTTCCCGCGCCTTCATGGCGGCTATGGAAGCACCGCGCGAAAAAGTCTGGAACGAAGCTTTCAATGTCGGTTCGACGGAGCATAACTACCGCATCCGCGACATTGCGGGCATTGTCGCCGACAATGTTCCCGATTGCCGTATTGAATATGCGGATGATGCCGGACCGGATACGCGTTCCTATCGCGTCAGTTTTGAAAAGCTGGCGCGGGTGCTGCCAGAGGCAAAACCGGAATGGGATGCCGTTGCTGGTACACGCGAACTGCTTGCCGCCTATAGCCGCTCGACGCTGACACTTGAGGAGTTTGAGGGCCCGCGCTTCCAGCGCATCGCGCATATTCGCAAGCTGATTGCGGAAGGGGTCTTGGATGCCGATCTGCGGCGCGCCGACGATGAACCGCAACCGCTTCGGGCAACGGCGTGATGGATACGGGGGCAGGGCACAGGGGCATTGAAATTGCCATTCCGCCGTTGTCGAACGGGATGGCCATCTACGATCTTGCTGCCCGCCTCTATCCAGTCTGCCGCAGTCTCGCCGGTGATGGCGTGCGTGAAACGCTTGCCATCATCGGGGACCATCTGCCGCTGACGGTTCATCAGGTTCCAACCGGCACTCCGCTTTATGATTGGAAAGCGCCGCAGGAATGGATCATCCGTGAGGCCTATATCGCGGATATGAACGGCAGGCGTATTGTCGACTTTGCCCGGCATAATCTGCATGTGGTGAATTTCAGCGTGCCTGTACGGGCGCGAATACCGCTCAGCGCGTTGAAGGAGCATATTCATACACTGCCCGACCAGCCGGACCTCATTCCCTATCGCACCTGTTACCATGCGGAGGGCTGGGGCTTCTGCATGACGCATAACGGGTTTCTGTCGATGCAGGACGGCGACTATGATGTCGTGATCGATGCGGAGCGCCGCGACGGTTTTCTGACCTTCGGCGAGTTCATTCACCGGGGGGAAACCGACGAGACGTTCATCCTGTCGGCTCATCTTTGCCACCCGTCGCTGGCCAACGACAATTGTTCCGGGCTGGCGCTGCTGGCGCGTCTTGGCGAAGTGCTGCAATCACAGCGCACGCGCCTGACCTATCGGCTGCTTTTCGGCCCGGCGACTTTCGGCGCTCTTGCATGGCTAAAGCAGAATGAAGAGCAACTGGGGCTGGTCCGGCACGGGCTGGTCCTGTCTTGCGTCGGCGATGCTGGCGGGCCGAATTACAAGCGCAGCCGTCGCAGTGATGCGGAGATTGATCGCATCATGGGCCATGTTCTTGCCGAGTGTACCAATGCGACGCTTCATGATTTCTGGCCCTATGGCTATGATGAGCGCCAGTTCTGTTCTCCGGGATTCAACCTGCCAGTCGGTATGTTCCAGCGCAGTCTTTATGCCACCTTTCCGGAATATCACACATCAGCCGACAATCTCGATTTCATCAAACCGGACTATCTTGAGCAATCGTTCAACATGGTCTTGCAGGCTGTTGAAATTGCTGAGCGAAACTGGCTTCCGCTGAACACGTCGCCAAAGGGGGAGCCGCAGCTCGGGCGGCGTGGCCTTTATGGAAACATGGGCGGAGACAGTCGCGCCGCGCAAAACGCCATGGCGCTGCTGTGGGTGCTCAATCTGGCGGATGGCGAGCACTCCATTCTCGATATGGCAGAACGTGCGAAACTGCCATTCGCAACCCTTGCCGATGCCGCAGACCGGCTCCGCGATGCAGGCTTGTTGGTGGAGAGCTAAAGCAGCGGCCAGGCCAGATCCTTATCGGAAATGACGCTGGGCCTGTTCGGCCATGGTATGCCGAGCGACGGGTCGTCATAGCGTAAGCCTGTCGCATAATCAGGTGCATAGGGCTTCGAGATCATGTAGCGCACGAGGACGTCAGATGTCAGGGTCTGGAAGCCATGTGCGCAGCCTTCGGGGATGTAGAGCTGGACGCCGTTTTCGGCGGATAGTTCCACGCCGGCCCAGCGCCTGTAGGTGGGTGAATGCGGGCGCAGATCGACCAGAACATCCCAGATGACGCCCTGCAGGCAGGTGACGAGTTTGGTCTCCGAATGTGGCTCGTTCTGGTAGTGAAGGCCGCGCAATGTTCCTTCTTCGCGTGAGAAAGACAGGCTGTGCTGCGGAAAATGTGTTTCCATCTGTCGCTCCGCGAAGGCGGCTTCGCAATAGACCCGCGCGAACCAGCCGCGCTCGTCCTCAAGCCTTTCCGGCTCGATAGACCAGGCGCCATCGATGTTGAGCGAAGTGAAACGCATGTTTTGCTCCGATTTCCATACATGCGCATTCTGACAGCGGGATTATCGGGCGATAGAAGTTTCTTCGATGCATCCAAATAGCCTTCCGGGCGAGGCCAACCTGTCCGAATGAGGTAGGTGCCTACGCCCACGTCGCCATAGGGTGAAGATCGGGTACCTACTCCTCGTAGTCCGTCCGGTGAATGTTGCGCCCGATCGTATGTACGGCTCGCCCCTGATGACAGTCTCGGCAATTTTTAGGCCGCTTAGTAGTTTTGATTATCCGACGTGGATCGGAGTTCAACCCCATCAACCCGTAACGGACCAGTCCGAAGGTTCGTTGAGGCGAGGAACGACGTATGACCATCCAGACGCCGGATATTTCGCGGAGCACGAGCATGGCGCAAGAGCAGACCGGCTGTCGCCTGTGCGGTAAACTACTCAAACACACCTTTGTTGATCTTGGGATGTCGCCGCCTTGCGAAAGCTTCATTACGGCGGATCGCCTCGACCGCATGGAGCCTTACTACCCGCTCTACGCGCTTGTCTGCGATCATTGTTATCTGGTGCAGTTGAAGGAGTATTTCTCGCCTGCCGAGATTTTCACTGAATATGCCTATTTCTCGTCTTTCGCCACCAGCTGGGTCAGCCATGCGAAGACCTATTGCGACGAGATAACCGAGCGGTTGGGACTGAACGAAAACAGCTTCGTGGTCGAGATTGCCAGCAATGACGGTTATCTCCTGCAGCATTTCCTGCCGAAGGGCATCCCGATCCTCGGCATCGAACCGGCGGCCAATGTGGCAGAAACGGCCATTGCCAAGGGCGTGCCGACGCGCGTGGATTTCTTTGGTTCGACGCTCGCTGCCGAACTGGTCGGCACAGGACGCAAGGCCGACCTCCTGATCGGTAACAACGTTCTGGCGCAAGTCCCTGATCTCAATGACTTTGTGCGCGGTCTGCAGCTGTTGCTGAAGCCGGAAGGCGTGATTACGCTGGAGTTTCCGCATCTCGCCAATCTTATCGAACAAAACCAGTTCGACACGATCTATCACGAGCATTTCTCGTATTTCTCGTTGCTGACGATCCGGTACATGGCGCACCGCCATCACCTGAAGGTCATCGACGTGGAGGAACTGTCAACCCATGGCGGGTCGCTCCGGGTGTATCTTGCGCATAACAGCAGCAAGCGGAAGGCAGGACCGCGTGTGGCCGCCCTTCTGAAGCGCGAAGAGAGTTTCGGCCTCAACGAGATTTCGACCTATGAGCAGTTTGCCGAAAAGACCCGGCGCACCAAGCGCGATCTCCTGTCCTTCCTGATTGCAGCCAAGAATGCCGGCAAGCGCATCTGCGGTTATGGCGCGCCGGGCAAGGGCAATACGCTTCTGAACTATTGCGGCATTGGCACGGATTTCCTGGATTTCACAGTCGATCGCAATCCGTACAAGCACGGGCGTTTCACGCCAGGCATGCACATTCCGATCTACGATGTGTCGGCGATCGACAAATACCGGCCCGATTACATCCTCATCCTGCCGTGGAACTTCAAGGACGAGATCATCCGGCAGATGCAGCACGTGGTCGAATGGGGTGCAAAGTTCATCATTCCGATCCCACACGTCACGTTGATTGACCCGGCACTACTCACAGAGGAGCGGTAAGTCATGAAAGTCGTTCTGTTCTGCGGCGGTCTTGGAACCAGAATCCGCGAATATTCGGAGAACATCCCGAAGCCGATGATTCCGCTCGGCCATCAGCCGATCCTGCATCACGTTATGGAATATTACAGCGACTACGGGCACAACGAGTTCGTTCTGTGCCTGGGCTACAAGGCCAATGTCGTGAAGGATTTCTTCCTGACGATCCGCCCGCAGACCTTCGCGGACTGTGTGGTTTCCGATGGCGGGCGCAATGTGCAATTGCTTGAGGAAGTGGATCGTGACTGGAGCGTGACGCTGCTCGATACGGGGATCTGGCGCAATATCGGCGAGAGGCTCTGGAGTGCGCGGTCGCATGTGGCGAATGAGGATATGTTCCTTGCCAATTACAGTGACGGGCTCAGTGATGTCGATCTCGACGACATGACGGAACGTTTCCGTGCCAGCGGCAAGATTGCCTGTTTCCTCGCCGTCCGCCCGCCGCTGACCTATCATCTTGCTGATATTGCCGAAGGCGGCGACGTGCGGGCTTTCCGGACGTCGAACACCTCCGATATCTGGATCAATGGCGGTTACTTCCTCTTCCGCAAGGAAATCTTCGACTATATGCGCGAAGGCGAGGAACTGGTGCTTGAGCCATTCGGCCGTCTGATCGCCGAAAACCAGCTGATGGCCTATAAATATGAGGGCTTCTGGCGCTCGATGGATACGCTGCGCGACTGGCAGACGCTTGAGGACATGGTCGAAAAGGGCGACATGCCCTGGAAGAGGCACAAGGCGGAAGAGGCCGAACGACGCGCTACCAATGTCGCGATAGCGCTATGATCGATCTGCGCTCGCTCGCAAATCAGAGCCGTCCGCTGCAGTTGCTTTGTCTGGGCGCGCATTCCGACGATATCGAAATTGGTTGCGGCGGCACGCTTCTGAGCCTGATCGAGAGCGGCACGCCATTGCATGTGGAGTGGTGTGTTTTGTCGGGAAACGAGGAAAGGCGCGCGGAGGCAGAGGCTTCCGCGCGCGATTTTCTGCGCGGGATAGACCGTTTCAACATTCATCTTGCCTCGTTCGAGGATAGCTATTTCCCGGCGCAAAGCCGTGAGATCAAGCAATGGCTGATCGAACAGCGCGGGCGAGGGCAGCCGGATATGGTCTTTACTCATCGCCATGGCGATGCGCATCAGGACCACCGCACGGTCAACGAGCTGACATGGAACCTGTTTCGGGATCAGGTGATCCTTGAATATGAAATCCCGAAATGGGATGGCGATCTGGGCCAGCCCAACGCCTATTCGGCGCTACCGGCTGCGATCATGGATCGCAAGATCGACCTGTTGATGAAACACTTCGGCACGCAGCGCTCGAAGGACTGGTTTGACGCGGAAACCTTTCGCGGGCTTGCCCGGCTACGCGGCATGGAATGCCGTGCACCTGAGACCTACGCCGAGGCTTTTCATGCCCGTAAGCTGCGGTTGTTTTAGTTTGTAACTGGCTCTGCATTGGTGTCGACACGGACGACCACCGACATGCCGGGCGCCAGATGTGCCGCATCCGGCTGATCTTCATCGATTGCGATGCGAACGGAAAGGCGCTGCGTGATCTTGGTGAAGTTGCCGGTCGCGTTGTCGGATTTGATGACGCTGAATTCGGAACCGGCAGCAGGCGCGAAGGCTTCGATGTGCCCCTTCAGCTCTGCGTGACGCAGCGCATCGACGGTGAATGTGACCGGCTGGCCAATCTTCATGCCGTAGAGCTGAGTTTCCTTGAAATTCGCCATTACCCATTTGATCTTCGGTACGACGGAGACGAGCTGCGTTCCCGCTGTCACATATTGACCGAGACGCACGCCCACTTCGCCGAGTGTGCCGTCACGCGGTGCAATGATATGGGTGTTCTGCAGGTCGATCCGCGCCAGTTCAACGGTTGCTTCCGCATTGGCGATATCGGCATTGAGGCTGTCGCGATTGACGATGATGGACTGCAGGTCCTGTTGTGCGACGGCCAGCGCTGCCTGAGCTTCCTCGACGGAGGCCTGCGCCTGAAGCAGGGTGCCGTGAGCCGTATCGGCAGAACTTTGCGTGGTCACACCGCGCGGCAGCAAAGCCTCGACGCGCTTTGCATTGGCTTCGGCCACCTCAAGTGCTGCCTTGGCGCCGGAAATCTGTGCCTGCCGCGACTGGATCGTCGCTTCAGCCGAACGCTGGCTCTGTTCTGAATTGGCCAGGGCTGCCTTCTTGCTGTTGAGTGCGGCCAGCGCCTGATCCAGCTTCTGCTGATAGCTGCGGCTGTCGATCTCAAACAGTAGGTCGCCCTGTTTTACTGTTTGATAGTCGTTGACATTGACCTTGGTGACATAACCGGCGACCTGCGGACTGATAACCGTCACCTGTCCACGGACATAGGCGTTATCGGTTGTCTCGACGGTGTGTTTGAAAGGCGGCAACTGCCACGCCCACAGCACCATCAGAACGCCTGCAAGGCCGATGATGAGGGCGAGGCCGCCGCGAATATACTGTTTTCCAACTGACATTTTCAAATACTCGTCGATTTAACCAGCCACCGTAGCGTTATGGTGGGTGTGCATGTTTTCATAGAAGCGATAGGCGATCAGGCAAACGAGTGAGAGGCCCGCAATGACGGAGATTGCGAGAAAAGCATCGTTATAGGACAGCACCGTCGCTTCCTTGGTGACCTGTTGTCCGAGAAGCGCCAGCCCTTCGGCCTTCGTCAGTCCCTGATCAGCCAGAACCTTTGCATAGGTGCCGGAGAGCGCCTGAACGCGCTGGGCGACAACGGGGTTGGACATGACCAGTTGCTCTACCAGATAGGCGGAATGATACTTTTCGCGGATCGCGATGAATGTGCTGAACACGGCAGAGCCGATAAGACCGCCGATGTTCTGCGTGAACAGGAAGATGACGATGAAACTCGTCATGTAGGTCGGTCCTTGTTTCAGCGCCTTGGTGATGCCGGCAAGCATGGCCGGGGGCAGGAACAGAGCGCCGCCGAAGGCTATCAGGCCCTGACTGAGATAGGCGTTGTGCGGGCGGGTCAGGTTTGTGGCATGGCTGTCCAGAAAGGCACCGACCGCGATGAAGACCAGCGCCAGCCCGAAGATGAACGATACGCGTTCAAGCTTCATCCACATGCCGCAGGTAATGCCCCCCGCCAAGGATGCAGCGAGAATGACGAGATAAAGGCCACGGCTCTGGCCGTCCTGCAGGCCGAATGCCTGAAAGAGGCCGACCGCACCGGTTGTCTGCTCGGCAAGCACGATGCGGAATATGAAGAGGATCAGCGTGAAGCGCAGGATTTCCGGTTGGAACAGCCAATGCAGGTTCATCAGCGGCTGCTCGCGGTTGAGTTCGATTGCGGCAGCGCAGGCAAGAACAGCGATTGAGATCGCCAGACATATGCCGATCCAGGGGGCTTCGAACCACCAATAGTTCTTGCCCTGAACCAGTACGACCGCGAGAAGCCCAAAGCCGATGGCAATCAGTCCGTAAGCGACGAAATCCAGCCAGTGCAACACTTTTGCACGCGGCGCTTGTGTCATCGGCAAAATATAGACCACGGCGAAGGCTGCGAGCGACAGGCCGATTTCGACCATATAGAGCTGCTGCCATTGGCCGATATCGAAAAGTAGCGGTGAGATTACACGCGCCAGTGGGCCTGCTGCAGCCGAACAGGTGAGCGCAAGGCTGAGGCCCCAAGTCATTTTCTTGGCGGGCGGAAAGGCTTCGAGCATGTAAAGAAAGCCGATGGTCGAGATCGGCGCCGCAGCAGCGCCCGCAATGAAGCGGATCGGGATCGCCGACCAGATATCATAGACAAGCAGATGCAGCAGGGAAGAAATCAGGAAAACGGCAATCGCGATTTCCGCAAAGCGGCGCAGACCGAACTGGGTGCGTATCTTGATGAGAAGGATCGTCAGGCTGGCATAGGGAGCCATATAGGCTGCGATAAGCCACGAGGTTTCCGTCAGCGTTGCGCCGAGTGATCCCTGTATCTGCTGCGTGTTGGCCGAGATGAAATACATGCTGAGACCGCGCGTCGACCACATGAGGACAGACGCGGCGATGTAGATAGCGGACATGTAAACCGGCATATGCGGAACGGCAGGCGTTGCAGCCGGTTGGCTTGCCGGGGAAGCCTGTTGTCCTTGCTGATCGTTGTCTTCTTCCGACATGGTTCTAGCGGTCTTTCCCCGCGAGTGTCGTTTCCACCGTTTGGCTGATTTCCTGAAGAACAGTAAGGGCAGTTTCAAGTGACTTCTGATCGAACTTTTGCAAGAGCTCCGACCGAATGTTGCGGGTGATTTCCTGCAGCTCGCGCACCTGCGCCTGCGCTTCACCCGTCAGCTCGATACGTTTCGCGCGGCGATCGCTTTCAACCGCGGCGCGATAGATCAACCCCTGCTTTTCAAGCCCATCCAGAAGGCGCACCACGGAAGGGTGCTCGATTTCCAGAGCATCTGCCAGCTCGCGCTGATTCCAGTCGCGCTGCTGGGCGAGAAGCAGGAGTATGCGGGCACGTGCCAGCGTCAGCCCGCGTTCCCGGACGCGGGAATCGAACAGGTTACGCATTTTGCGCGCGGCCGTGGAAAGCTCCATCGTGAAAGCCGCTTCGAGATCATGTTTTGACTGAGACATTGTATAGCTATCTATTATATGTGTAGCTATATATAATGTTTAGAACCTGCTAATCAATGGGTTTGATGGCACTCAGATGCAGGAACGGAAAAATATTTGCGGCTTCGGGAATAAATCGCGGTCGTCGATTGTCTTATCTCCATATCGCATGTCGCGATTGGAACCCCGTGAGGCAGATCATGAAAACGTTTGGTTTTATGTCCGTACTGGCAATCGCTACCGTGGCGGCGTCAGCCGCGCTGGCCGCGCCATCCGTCAAGACGATGGAAAGCTCGAAGGGGCAGGTGCTGGCAGGCGCCAAGGATATGACGCTCTACACTTTCGACAAGGATAGCAAGGGTGAATCCAGCTGCTATGATACTTGCGCGAAGAACTGGCCGCCCTTCATGGCGATGAAGGGAGCAAAGGCTTCCGGCGCATATACGCTGGTCAAGCGCAAGGATGGCAGCGAGCAATGGGCGAAAGACGGAATGCCGCTCTATTACTGGGTGAAGGACAAGAAGCCCGGCGATGTCACCGGAGACGGCGTTAATGGAGTCTGGCACGCAGCAAAGCCATGAGGCCGATGTGAGCCATCCCGCTCCCGAAAGTTTCGAGGGCCAGCTTCTGGCCCTCCTGCCGGTCATGCGGCGTTATTCGCGTAGCCTTGCCAAGTCCGATGCCGAAGGCGAGGACCTTTTGCAGGATTGCGTGGCGAAGGCGTTGTCGCGGCGCGGCCAGTGGCGTGGCCTCAATCTGCGTGGGTGGATACTCACGATGATGACCAACCTCTATCGCAATGGCTACAAAAGCCGCGCCCGGACCCGACATGAAACGCTGGATGCCGCTGAAAATGTCAGTGTCGCTGCGACGGAGACGGATCCGTTCCAGCTGCAGCAGCTTGAAGAGGCGATCAACACCCTGCCGGACGATAACCGCGCGGTGCTGATGCTCATCGTCGTCGAAGGCTACAGCTATGGCGAGGCGGCGGAAATGCTGGGCATACCTGTCGGAACGGTCATGTCGCGGCTTTCACGGGCAAGACATCGCGTTGCCGAACATATGAGCGGCTCGAATATTGTAACGCTTCGGAGAAACCGATGACAGAACGCAATTCTCCCATAACCGAAGCGGAACTGCTCGGCTTTGTCGACGGGCAATTGTCCGAAGCAGAACATGCGCGCATTGCCGGGCTTCTTGAAAGCAACCCCGAGCAGGCGGCGCTGGCTGCCGAATGGCGCAGACAGAACGAAGGTATCAGGCAACTCTTTTCCGGTTATGCCGAGGCAAAGAACGACGATCCCGGAATGATCCGCTCAGCGGGGATACGCCAGTCGCGCACCTATCGCAGCGCTGTTGCCGCAGCGGTTCTGGCGGCCTTGTTGATCGGCGCCGCAGGCGGCTTTGCAGGTGCGCGCCTGTTTGCGGAAGCCGAGCCGCAATTGGCGAGCGTGCAGACTCTGCCACAGCAGTCGCAGGCGGCATATCTCATCTATGCCAGCGAAGTACGGCATCCGGTTGAGGTCTTTTCCAACGAAGAGGCGCATCTTGCGACATGGCTTGGCAAACGGCTCGACATACCCGACCTTCGTGTTCCCGATCTCCGCTCGTTGGGCTTTCAGCTTGTCGGTGGGCGCCTGTTGCCGGTTGACGGCAATGCGGGCGCCTTCTTCATGTATGAGGACGAGGCAGGAAAACGGCTTTCGGTGATCGTCGGTCGCAATCCGGATAACCGCGATACGAGTTTCCGTTTTGCTTCAAGCGATGGTGTCGAAACATTCTACTGGATCGACAACGATCTTGGTTATGCAGTAAGCGGCGAGATTTCGCGCGAACGGCTGCGGCAGGTGGCGGAAGAATGCTACCGCCAGTTTCCGGGTTGACCTGCTTATCGGTCGTCGCTGAAAGCGTGAACCATCGCATCCTTTGAGCTGCCACTCGCGATCAATGCGGCAAGCAGGATGCGCGCCTGACCCGGGCGAAGCGTATGTGCGTGAATGGCTCCAGCTTCGCCAAGATCATATCCGCCGCCGCCGCCGCCATAGCCGGGTGTCAATAGGCCTTCCGGTACGCGGCTTGAAACTGCAACGGGAATATTGCGGCGCGAGCATTCGCGGACAGCTTCGACAACGCAGGGTGTGGTATTGCCCGAACCGAGCGCTGCAAGAACGATGCCGCTGGCACCGGCTGCAATGCTCGCTTCTATGTGGAGGGCATCGCAGCCGGGATAAATGGCAATCGTGTCGATCCGGCGGTCACCGACAGGAGCGGGAAGCGTCGGGCTCTGGATAGGGATCATACGTGCAGAGCGGAAGGCGTCGGCGCTGTCGCTGCTGAACTTGTATGCCCCCCAAGCCGGTACGATCCGTCCACCGAAGGCAATAAGGACGCCTTTGTCGGCATTGGCCGGATCGCAGGCAAGCCGAATGGCGGTGGCGAGATTTTCCGGCCCATCCGCCTGCGGGTGGTCGGCGGTAAACTGTGCTCCGGTGAAAATCACGGGTTTGCTGATGCGGCGCTGCAGATGCACCAGCAGCGCCGTTTCTTCCATGGCATCCGTTCCGTGCAGGACGACGATGCCGTCGACGTCGCCATCCTTGAGGCAGGAACCGACGGCATCGCTGATGCGCTGCATGTCGGAAAGGGTGAGGCTTGCAGAATCCTTCGCCATCAGGTCGACCGGGCGAAGCTCCGCTTCAAGGCCCGGTACGAATTCCAGCAGATCCTCACCGGACAGGACCGGTGTGCTTGCTCCGTCTTTCCCACGCTTGCTGGCGATGGTGCCGCCAGTGGCGATCACCGCTATGGAAGGCTTTGCAAGCGTCATATTTCCGAATCCTCTCACTTACCGGGAATGCTGGCGTCTACAGCACGTTCGGTAGCAAGTCGATGGATGCGTTCACGCATCATATACCAGCCGAGGATGAGGGCAGGGCCGATGATTGCCAGTGAAGCAATCGTCCATGTGCCGACTGGATAGTCGAGCGCCATCAGGACAAGCACGCCAAGCAGGAATGCGAGTGTGAGGATGCCGGTGTAAGGTGCACCGAACATGCGGAAATCCGGGCGCACGATTTCGCCGCGACGCGCAAGGTGCCAAAGTTTCAGCTGACAAAGGACGATAACACCCCATGCCGTGATGATGCCGAGTGCGGAGAGATTAAGCGCGATTTCAAAAGCTGCCGCAGGCACGACAGCATTGAGAACAACACCGATGACAGTGACGACAGCGGTAACCGCGATGCCCATATAGGGAACGCCATTCTTGTTCATTTTGGCCAGCGAGGCTGGTGCCGAGCCGGAAATGGCCATGGAGTGCAGGATGCGCCCTGTGGAATAAAGCCCGGCATTCAGCGACGACAGAACCGCGGTCAGGACGACGAGGTTCATGATGATATCCGCACCCTCTACGCCAATCTTGCCGAAAAAGGTCACAAACGGGCTCTCGCCAGCAGAATAGGCTGTGTAGGGAAGAAGCAGCGAGAGCAGCAGAACAGAACCTACATAAAAGACGAGAAGGCGGAAGACCACGGTGCGGATTGCGCGGGGCATGACCTTGCGCGGGTCTTCGGTTTCTCCCGCTGTGGTACCCAGCAACTCGATGGATGCATAAGCGAAAACCACACCCTGGATGATGATGAATGCAGGCAATATGCCGTTCGGGAAAAGGCCTCCGCTATCCGTGATGATGCTGAAGCCAGCCGAATGACCGTCAATCGGCGTGCCGGAGACAACGAAGTAAATGCCGACAACCAGAAAGGTCACGAGCGCAATGACCTTGACGAGACTGAACCAGAATTCCAGCTCGCCAAACACTTTCACCGACAGAAGGTTCATCGACAACACGATGACAAGGGCCGTCAGTGCGAACACCCATTGGTCAATGCCTTGCAGCCACGGCACATAGTGCTTGAAGAAATTCATATAGAGCGCGACAGCCGTTACGTCCGCGACCGACGTCATGGCCCAGTTGAGCCAGTACATCCAGCCTGCCACGAACGCCAGTTTTTCACCGTAGAATTCGCGGGCATAGGAGACGAAGGAACCGGAGCTGGGGCGATGCATGATGAGCTCGCCCAGTGCACGCAGCACCAGAAAGGCAAAGAAGCCGCAGAGGGCATAGACGAAGACCAGGGCCGGACCTGCCATTGCGAGGCGTCCGCCTGCACCGAGAAAGAGCCCTGTTCCGATCGCGCCGCCGATGGCGATCATCTGGATCTGACGCGGTTTCAGGGCTTTGTGATAACCACGGTCCTCTTCAATGAACACTTCGCGTTCGGCCGGGGTGGCCTTCATGGTTTCGATCGGCATTGCTCCTCCCTGAGAGCGCGGTTTCGACAGGCGACCGTTCGGCGTGAAAGGCCAATTAGGGCGCGCCGCCGGTCATTCAATGAGGGTATGGAATTCATCCCTATTTGATGGGCATTCTGTAAAGCTGCATGACAGATTTTGAAGCCGGTTTTAACGCATATCGCAGAACGCGCGTCAAGTATTCGGCTTCAAATGAGAAGCATCGCATGCATTTCCGAAATAGGCTGGCAGGGAAAAAATCAGCAGGAATAAAGTGTTACCGGCATGTGCTTATCTGGTATGAAAATGCCGCGCCAAGCCAGATTGGCATGAATAATCTGCGCGAATCCTGTGTAAAGCAGTGGTCCTGCAATTGTGGTGTCAGACCTCATCCTTGCCGATGATCGTCGTTACAGCAGTCTTGACTTTGCTCAGATGCGCTTCCATCGCAGCGCGGGCATCAGTTTCCGATCCCGCCTCAATAGCTTCGACAATCAGGCGATGTTCGACATTCGAAGCTTCGCGGCGGCCAGACATCAGGTTGACGAGTTCAGATTGCTGGATCAGCGCCTCGCGGGCATCAGCGACAATCTTGGAGAAGACCGTGTTTCCGGAAGCCTCGGCAATCGCGCAGTGAAATTCGGAATCGAGCAATTCCCATTTCTGTGGGTCCGTCTGGCGGTCCATCTTGTCGCAAAGTTTAAGCAGGTTGGCGAGTTGTTCGGCGCTGCGTCGTAAAGCTGCCCAGCCTGCCGCCGGCACTTCGATGAATGGGCGTGCCTCGATCAGATCACGCGCGGAATAGCCGCCATAATTCAGTTCGCTCGCGGGGGAAGCATTCAGGACATAGGTGCCACTACCTGTCCGGGTCTGGGTGAGGCCCAGTGTCTGTAGTGACCGCAGCGCCTCGCGCACGATTGGGCGGCTGACACCGAACCGGCCAGCGAGTTGAGTTTCAGAGGGCAGGCGGGTGCCCACGGCAAGGCGACCGGATGTGATGGCCGAGCGAATATCGTCGAATACAACTTCAGCCGCATTCTTTCGTGTGACCGGATGTGTGTCCGATAGCCAGTCGGCCAATTCGCTCATGTCCGAACCTCCGTCAATTGCTTCGCTCCTGTCAAGCAGCTAGGCAATTTTCAGAAGGATATCAATCCCAAAGCGGTTCAAAAAGGCAGATCAAGAGACACAAAAAGCCCTGCGCTCCAGCTGGAGCGCAGGGCTTTCCTATTGGAACTTATCAGGCCGCTGTGGCGGCCGTGTTCAACTTGTTGGCCGACAGGATGCTGATGAACGCTGCACCATAAGCTGTGAGCGGCGCCATCTTGGCAAGCGCGCTCGCAATGGCGTCGTGGTGGCTCAACTCTTCCTCGGAATCGTGGCGGAAGGATACGCAAACAGTTTCGCCATCTTCACCGATGAATTCTACCTGATAGGAATTTTCCTTGCCGCATCTTTTGACCAGAGCATCGACAATTTGCATGCAATCATTCTCCTTCCGAGCCGCATGAACGCGCTGGAATGAAGATGGTTCCATAAAATTTTATCTTTTTGTCCAATCTCAGTTCCGGCTTGACAGGCGGGCTGCACCCAGTGCCGCTGCGAACGCAATGGCAAGCATGACAAAGGTGAATTCGGCAACCGCAGACCATCCATCCGCAACCCAGAAATAGCCGCCTGCTGCACCGGCAACACTGGAGCCGAGATAGTAGGCGAGCAGATAGAGCGATGACGCATGTCCCTTTGTGTGGAGTGCCAGCCGACCGACCAGAGCGCTGGCGACCGAATGGCTGACGAAGAAGCCGACTGTCACGAGGATGATACCCACAATGATGACAGGCAGCGGTGCAAAGAGGGTCAGAAGACAGCCCGCAGCCTGTATGGCAAGCCCGATGGGAAGCACGGTGAAATAGCCGAGCCTGTCGCCCATTCTGCCAGCAAGCCATGAAGCTGCAATGCCGAACAGATAGACCGTGAAAATGGCGCCGAGCGCTGTCTGGCTGAGGCTATAAGGCGCCGTCACGAGGCGGAAACCGATATAGTTATAGATGGTGACGAACGAACCCATCACGAGAAAGCCAATGGCAAAGAGCAGTGGCAAGGCCGGGTTGCGGATGTGACCGATCCACGCGCCGAGGTGAAACCGTGCATTGAAGCCGGGACGCGGGACGAAGTTCTGCGAGGCGGGCAGCAGGAGGAGGAAACCAATGGATGCGGCTAGTCCCAGCAGGCCCATACCTGCCAGGCCGACGCGCCAGGAGAAATACTCTGCGAGCGTTCCGGCGATGACACGGCCCGCCATGCCGCCGAATGCATTGCCAGCAATATAAAGTCCCATTGACGCGCCAAGGCCACGCGGGTCGATTTCTTCTGCCAGATAGGTCATGGCGACCGCAGGCACGCCGCCAAGCAGCAGGCCCTGCAGGGCGCGAATGACGAGCAGCATATGCCAGTCCGGCACCAATGCACTGGCTATTGTGCAGAGTGCGGAGCCGAGAAGCGAGGCGAACATCAGTGTCCTGCGTCCGAAGCGTTCGGATACAGCTGCGGCACAGAAAATTGCAAAGGCTAGAAAGCCTGTCGAAACAGAAAGCGACAAGGAGCTGGCTGCAGGCGTGATGTTAAAATCATGCGCGAAAAGCGGCATCAGCGGCTGGACGCAGTAAAGCAGGGAGAAGGTCGCAAAGCCGGACAGGAACAGCGCGATGCTCGCATTGCGGAATGCCGGCGTGCCCTTGACGAGATAATTTTTCTGTTCGGTTGCCGTGGGAGCTGAAACGAGCTTGAGCTGGCTTTCCGGTGTTCTGACGCTGTCGAGGCTGCGTTCTGCGAGGCGTGACATGACTTTGCCTTTTCAAATCCTCCCGCTTTTTGATCTAGTCAAAGATGTTTCATTTGTCCAATATATGGAAGTGACGATTGTAATAGCTTTTGGATATGGCGATGGAACTGCGTCATCTGCGTTATTTTCTGGCCGTGGCCGAAGAGGGCAATTTTACACGCGCGGCTGCGAAGCTCGGTATCGGCCAGCCACCGCTCAGCCAGCAGATACGCGACCTCGAAAACGAGATCGGTGTTGCGCTATTTCATCGCGTGCCGCATGGAGCCGAACTGACCGCAGCAGGAACGGCTTTCCTCGATGAAGCGAAGGCTTCTCTTGCTGCCGCCGAGAAGGCGAAGCTCGCAGCGCAAGGCGCGGCACGGGGAGAAACCGGCAGGCTGGCATTGGGCTTTACCGCTTCGTCTGCCTTCAATCCGGTCGTCAGCGGCACGATCCGTAAATTTCGCGCCAGATGGCCCGATGTCCGGCTGACCCTGACGGAGATGAATAGCCATCTTCTGATGGAAAAGCTGGTCAGGGGGGAAGTGGACGCCGCCTTCATCCGACCCGGTTTGGAAAACCCCAAGGATGTGCGCATGAAACGGCTGGCTGATGAGCCGATGCTGATCGCCCTGCCGAGCCATCATCCGCTTGCCGTCCATCCCAAGCTGCCGATTTCAGCTCTGGCAAATGAGGCATTCGTGCTTTTCCCGCGCATTGTGGGGCTTAGCCTTTACGACGATGTGGTTGAGGCTTGCCGAAATGCAGGCTTTGAAATGATCGTCGCGCAGGAAGCACCGCAGATGCCGTCGGTCGTAAACCTGGTCGCCGCCGATCTTGGCGTTTCGATTGTTCCCGCTGCCATTGCCCAGATCAAGCTGGCCGGAGTGACTTACCGTCCAATCGAAGGCGAGCCGCTTCTGGCTCGGCTGGGGCTGGTTTCGATGAAGAACAACCGGTCGCCGCTCATCGATAATCTGACTAGCCTGTTGCCGGATCAGTAATCATGTCCGTTCCGTCGCCGGAAGCGATAGTTTGCTGGCTGTGTCGGCGTTGACCGTCACTTTTGGACATGTATGATGGTTGTCGCGGCGACGTACCTGGGAGGGGACGCTGCTTTTCCATCCTTAAGATAACCGTTCACGAGGGCTCTGACGCCCACAAGCCGAACGGTCGAATTTTGCCCTATCCCGTCCGATTGGAGATTTTCGTGAAAAGACTTCTGATTACCGGTGCTGCGGGCGGACTCGGGCGCGTAATGCGAGATAAACTGGCCGGCAAAGCCGAGCTGCTGCGCCTGTCCGACGTTGCCGATCTCGGCAAAGCCAAACTCAATGAAGAGTTGGTTCAATGCGACCTCGGCGATTTAGATGCAGTCATGCGTCTTGTCGAAGGTTGCGACGGTATTCTGCATCTCGGTGGTATTTCGACCGAGGCGTCTTTCAGCAAAATACTCAACGCAAATATCGTCGGGATGTACAATCTGTATGAAGCTGCGCGGGCGCATGGCCATCCGCGTATCATTTTTGCCAGCTCAAACCATACGATCGGTTTCTATAGACAGGACGAATATATCGACGCAAAGGCGCCCACACGTCCAGACGGTCTTTACGGCATTTCAAAATGCTTCGGTGAGTCCATTGCCAGCATGTATCATGACAAGTTCGGTCAGGAGACGGCAATCGTTCGCATCGGCTCCTGTTTTGAGGAGCCGCGCAATCATCGCATGCTTTCGACCTGGATGTCGTATGACGATTTCGCCGGTCTGATTGAGTGTGTTTTCCGGGCGCCGATGCTGGGATGTCCCGTTATCTGGGGTGTTTCGAACAACGATTCGGCGTGGTGGAACAACAGCCATGCCCGTTTTCTCGGCTGGCACCCCAAGGACAATGCGGAACGTTTCCGGGTCGAGCTGGAGAAGACAACGCCGCGACCAGCGCCGGATTCAGCACTCGCGGTCTATCAGGGCGGTACATTTGTCGATGAACCGATCCATCAGGATGATTGATCAGAACCTTTCTGTTTAACGGCAGAAGCCTTGTAAGGTCAGGGCTCCTCCGGTTTGATAACACCTTGGAGTGCATATTTTGCTTTACGTACCTCAAAACGAAAGCTAAGCTTTTTATCGTGACGCTTTGGGAGGAGTTCACGTGCAGCCAGAACTATCGGCAAAGAGCATATTAAAGACGCAAAAAATGCGGCAGTTCGCTGTGGGCGGTTGCGCATGAGTGCGCCAGATAAAGATGACCGGCCAGCACTGTTGGAAGCTGTGTCGCTTTCCAAATCATTCGGTCCTGTTCAGGTTCTGAAAAATATCGATTTGCGCATTTTCGGCGGCGAAGTCCATGCGATCATCGGCGAGAATGGAGCCGGGAAATCGACGCTGATGAAGTTGCTTGCAGGCAATGAGCGTCCTACGAGCGGAGAAATCCGCATCGACGGCAAGCCGGTTACTTTCTCGGGGCCGGTGGAGGCCGAAGCGCAGGGCATTGTGCTGGTGCATCAGGAAATTCTCCTCGCACCCGATCTGACCGTCGCGCAGAACATCTATCTTGGTCGCGAGCTTAACCGTGGACTGGTTGTCGATGATAAATCGATGCGCGAAGGTGCGCGCAAGGCCATTCATGATCTGGGCGCCGATATCGATCCGGATGCGGTTGTCGGCTCCCTGTCGATTGCGCAGCGCCAGCTGGTCCAGATCGCCCGCGTGCTGCTGGTGCCGCATCGTGTGGTGATTTTTGACGAACCGACCGCTTCGCTGACACCGTTTGAGACGGAGGCGCTGCTGAAAGTCATTCGCGACATTCGCGCAAAGGGCGTCGCTGTTCTTTATATCTCGCATCGTCTGCCGGAAGTGAAGGAAATATCCGATCGCGTGACTGTGCTTCGCGACGGCAAGCTTGTTTCAGCACATCTGTCTTCGGAATTACAGCCGTCCGACATGGCCCGCCTGATGGTCGGTCGTGACGTTTCAAAGCTTTATCCTGACCGCGCAAGCCAGCATGACAACGCTGCCATTCTCGAAGTCGATAACTTCAGCGTACCCGGCTACGTGCAAAATGCGAGCTTCCATCTCAACCGGGGCGAGATACTCGGCTTTGCCGGTCTGGTCGGCGCCGGACGCACGGAGCTGATGGAAGGGATCGTCGGTCTGCGACCCGGTAAGGGGGATGCACGCCACAATGGCAAGCCGGTCCATTTCCGCAATGCGCATGAAAGCCAGAAGGCGGGGATTGTTTATCTCAGTGAGGATCGGAAGGGCAAAGGGCTGCTTCTGTCCAAGGACTTGGGCGTCAATCTCACGCTAGCTTCATTGAAGAAATTCGTGAGCGGTTTGCAGATTGATCGCAATCGGGAACGCTCCGCGCTCGATGATGCGATCCGCGAGTTCGATATTCGCACAGGCCGCAAGGACATTCTGGCAGGTCAGCTTTCGGGCGGAAACCAGCAGAAGCTTTTGCTTGCCAAGATGATGATGCTCGATCCGTCCATCGTCATCATTGATGAACCGACACGTGGCATCGATGTCGGCACGAAGGAACAGATTTATCAGTTCATCGCCAATCTGGCCGATGACGGGAAATCAATCATCGTCGTTTCGTCGGAAATGCCGGAACTGATCGGTATCTGCGACCGCATCGTCGTGATGCGGGAGGGGCGGGTTGCCGGTGAGGTGACAGGCGACCGTATGACGGAACATGACATCGTCGTGCTTGCAACCGGCGTTGAAGCCGAAAATGCCGCATAAAAACAATAAAGTGGGAAGTAGATGACACAGGTTGCGACCGATAAAAGCTCAGTGGCGAGGACGTCCAAGGATTGGGATCTGCGGGCAATTGCCCCGTTCATCGCGCTCGCCCTGCTGCTTGTTCTGGGCACGATTGCCAACCCGAACTTCATCAGCATCGACAATCTTCTCAATGTCGCAACGCGTAGCGCTTTCATAGCCATTATCGCGCTTGGTGCCACCTATGTGATTTCATCCGGCGGGCTCGACCTATCCGTGGGTGCAATGGTGGCATTTGTCGCCAGTATCATGATCCTGTTCATGAATAGTGGAGTGATTGCCGATCCGGTGATGATGTTGATTGCGGCCGTGATGCTGGCGCTGATTGTCGGTGCAGCCTGCGGCCTGTTGAATGGTCTGATAACGACGGTTGGCGGCATCGAGCCTTTTATCGCCACGCTCGGCACTATGGGCATCTATCGTGGTCTCACCACATGGTTGTCGCAAGGTGGCGCGATCACCTTGCGCAATCCGGACATTCAGGCGCTTTATCGCCCGGCCTATTTTGGTTCTATTCTTGGCGTGCCGGTGCCGGTTATCGTGATCTTCGTGACGGCGGCACTTGCGGCATTCGTCCTTTATCGGACCCGTTATGGCCGCCATGTCATTGCAGTCGGATCGAACGAGGATGTAGCGCGCTATTCCGGCATTTCCGTCAAGAAAGTGCGCACTATAGCCTTCATCATTCAGGGCCTTTGCGTCGCTGTGGCCGTGCTTCTTTATGTGCCGCGTCTGGGTTCTACCTCGGCCACGACCGGCCTGATGTGGGAACTGCAGGCGATTACCGCCGTCGTTGTTGGCGGAACAGCTCTACGCGGCGGGGTGGGCCGTATCTGGGGCACGATCTGCGGCGCGTTCATTCTGGAGATCATCGGCAACATCATGATCCTGTCGAACTTCGTCAGCGAATATCTGCTCGGGGCTATTCAGGGCGCGATCATCATTATCGCCATGCTGGTGCAGCGTTCGCTGTCGCGAAGATAGGTCTAATGTGTGTCTCCCAAAAGCGGGAAGCGTTTTTGGGATAAAGACATGCATGAAAACAAAAGCTTAAAGCGTGTCTTACGAGTACGATGAAATGCGGCACGCTTTAAGGATTGGCGGAATTGTTGGGGCGATTCCAGCCTGAGAGGAATGAGAGCCCCGTGTTTACTGGGAGGAAGACTATGCGAGGGAATTTGATGAAGCTTGCTTTCGCCGCATTGACGGCGGGTACACTGGCCTTTGGCGGTGCAGCAAGCGCACAGGACAAGAAAGTGACGATCGGCGTGTCGATCCCGGCTGCCGATCATGGCTGGACGGCAGGTGTCGTCTATCATGCCGAACGTGTGGCGAAGCTTCTGATGGCTGAGCATCCGGGCCTCAACGTCATCGTCAAGACGTCGCCCGATGCGGCATCGCAGGCCAATGCGTTGCAGGATCTGGCCGTACAGGGCCTCGACGGGCTGGTTGTTCTGCCGACCGATCCCGATCCGCTCGTCAACGCCATCAAGGAAATCAAGGACAAGGGAACCTTTGTCGCTCTGGTCGACCGCGCACCGAGCAGCAACGACAATTCCATCCGCGATCTCTATGTGGCCGGTAACAATCCGGCGCTCGGACAGGTCGCCGGCGAATATATCAAGAAGACCACGCCCGATGCCCAGGTCGTCGTCATTCGCGGCCTGCCGATCCCGATCGATCAGCAGCGTCAGGACGGTTTCGACAAGGGCATTGAAGGCTCCAACGTGAAGGTTCTGGATCGCCAGTATGGCAACTGGAACCGCGATGATGCTTTCCGTGTCATGCAGGACTTCCTGACCAAATATCCGAAGATCGATGTGGTCTGGGCACAGGATGACGACATGCTTGTCGGCGTTCTCGAAGCCATCAAGCAGGCCAACCGCAGCGACATCCAGTATGTTGTGGGCGGTGCAGGCTCCAAGGACATGATCAAGAAGGTGATGGATGGCGACAAGCTTGTGCCGGTTGATGTTCTCTATCCGCCAGCAATGGTTTCAACTGCCATGGAACTCGCCGCCGGTCATTTCTATGACCAGATTCCTGTGAGCGGCAGCTACATCCTCGATGCAACACTCGTCACCAAGGACAATGCGAAGGATTTCTATTTCCCGGATTCGCCGTTCTAAGGTGCTTGAAGACCGTGCGCCTGTCTAAGCGGGCGCACGGCTTTTCTTTTCATTCCCGATATGCAGCGCGAATCGCGCTCTCAAATTGCTCGATGCCGGTTGATGGCGGGGTCCGAGCATATTCAGGAGAAATTTGATGAAGACGATCAAGGGCCCCGGGATTTTTCTTGGGCAGTTTGCAGGCGATGAAGCGCCGTTCAACACATGGGATGGCATCACCAAATGGGCTGCCGAAAAAGGCTATGCCGGGGTTCAGGTTCCCACATGGGCCAGCCAACTGATCGATCTGAAAAAGGCTTCTGAATCGAAGGATTATTGCGACGAATTCGCCGGGGTCGCTCGCCAGAACGGCGTCGAAGTCACGGAGCTTTCGACCCACTTGCAGGGCCAGCTCGTTGCGGTGCACCCGGCCTATGATGAAGCTTTCGACGGTTTCGCAGTGCCGGAAGTGCGCGGCAATCCCAAGGCGCGTCAGGCCTGGGCGGTTGAGCAGGTAAAGATGGCGATCCGCGCCTCGCGCAATCTCGGCATCGGCGCGCATGCAACCTTTTCCGGCGCGCTGGCCTGGCCGTTTGTCTATCCATGGCCGCAGCGTCCTGCCGGTCTGGTCGAAACCGCATTTGAGGAACTCGCCCGACGCTGGAAGCCGATCCTCGATCATGCCGACGAGCACGGGGTCGATATCTGCTATGAAATCCATCCGGGCGAAGACCTGCACGATGGTGTGACCTTCGAGATGTTTCTGGAGCAGGTCAAAAATCACCCGCGGGCCAATATGCTTTACGACCCGTCGCATTATGTCCTGCAGTGCCTCGATTATCTGGACAATATCGACATCTACAAGGACCGCATCAAGATGTTTCACGTCAAGGATGCGGAGTTTAATCCGACCGGGCGGCAAGGTGTCTATGGCGGCTATCAGGGCTGGGTCAATCGTGCAGGCCGCTTCCGCTCGCTCGGTGACGGGCAGGTGGATTTCGGCGCTGTATTCTCCAAGATGGCCGCGAACGATTTTGACGGCTGGGCCGTTGTCGAATGGGAATGCGCGCTGAAGCATCCTGAAGATGGAGCGCGTGAAGGCGCGGAGTTCGTCAAGGCGCATATCATCCGCGTCACCGACAAGGCATTTGACGATTTCGCATCCGGCGGCACCGATGACGCTGCCAATCGCCGTATGCTTGGATTATGAGGACGCAATGACCATCGAAGCAAAGACCACGGAAACTGCTGCTCCCCGTATCCGCCTCGGCATGGTGGGCGGTGGGGCTGGCGCGTTTATCGGCGGCGTTCACCGTATGGCGGCGCGGCTCGACAACCGGTTCGAACTGGTGGCAGGCGCTTTGTCGTCATCAGCGGAAAAGGCGCAGGCCTCGGGGCGTGAACTGGGGCTGGCCGAAGACCGCATCTACTCCAGCTACAAGGACATGGCCATTCGTGAGGCGCGGCTGAAAAACGGCATTGAAGCCGTTTCCATCGTAACGCCGAACCACGTTCACTATGAAGCTGCCAAGGAGTTTCTGCGGCGCGGCATTCACGTCATCTGCGACAAGCCGCTGACCTCGACGCTTGCCGATGCGAAGAAGCTGAAAAAGGTTGCCGATGAAAGCGACGCCTTGTTTGTTCTGACGCATAATTACACCGGCTATCCGATGGTGCGGCAGGCACGCGAGATGATCGCCAATGGCGATCTTGGTGATCTTCGTGTCGTACAGGTGGAATATGCGCAGGACTGGCTGACCGAAGCGGTTGAGGCAACCGGTGCCAAGGGCGCTGTCTGGCGCACCGATCCGGCGCAATCGGGACTAGGCGGCGCGACCGGCGATATTGGCACGCACGCGTTCAATCTCGCCTCCTTCGTGACCGGCTTGACGCTTGATAGCCTTGCCGCCGATCTCGACAGTTTTGTCGAGGGACGTCGCCTGGACGACAATGCGCATGTGATGCTGCGTTTTGCGGGCGGCGCCAAGGGCATGCTCTGGTGCAGTCAGGTTGCGCCCGGCAATGAAAATGCGCTGCGCCTGCGCGTCTATGGCACAAAGGGCGGCATCGAATGGGCGCAGGAAGACCCGAACTATCTCTGGTTCACGCCTTTTGGCGAGCAAAAGCGGCTCATCACGCGGGGTGGTGCCGGTACTGGCTCTGCGAGCGCCCGCGTGACCCGCGTGCCGGCTGGGCATCCTGAAGGTTATCTGGAAGCTTTTGCTACGATCTATTCGGAAGCGGCCAATGCCATCGAAGCTCATCGCAACGGCAAAAAGCCGGACAGTGCCGTGATCTATCCGACCGTCGATGACGGATTGAAGGGCGTTGCTTTCATCGATGCCTGCGTGCGCTCGTCACAGAAAAACGGCGGCTGGGTCAAGCTTTAGAAATTGACATGTAATAGAAGAAAGGGCGCTGGTGGCGCCCTTTTTTGTATCCGTCGATTATTGGCTTCAAACGTAGCGATTGACGACGTTTTCGAGATACTCCTGGCGGCCGGATTTCGGCTGCGGATTGATGTCCTTCGTTTCGACTTCAGCTGTGATCTGGTCCAGCGAGAGGCCAGTCAAAAGCTTCTTGCCGAAATCGCCGTTCCAGCCTGCATAACGTTCATCGAGCGGCTTGGACAATGCGCCGTCTTCAAGCATTGCGGCGGCTGCTTTCAGCCCGCGTGCACAGCAATCCATGCCACCGATATGGCCGATCAGCAGATCCTGCGGATCGAGCGACTGACGGCGCAGCTTGGCGTCGAAATTCGTGCCGCCGGTGGTGAAGCCGCCCGCAAGCAGGACCTGATAATAGGCGAGCGCCATTTCCGGCACATTGTTCGGGAACTGGTCGGTATCCCAGCCCGACTGATAGTCATTGCGGTTCATGTCGATGGAACCAAAAATGCCAAGTGCACGAGCAAGCGCCAGTTCATGCTCGAACGAGTGACCGGCGAGAATGGCGTGGCCCTGCTCGATATTGACCTTCACTTCGTTTTCGAGGCCGTAACGCTTCAGGAAGCCATAAACCGTCGCGACGTCGTAATCATATTGATGCTTGGTCGGCTCCTGCGGCTTCGGTTCGATCAGGATCGTGCCCTTGAAGCCAATCTTGTGCTTGTATTCGACCACCAGATTGAGGAACCGTCCCATCTGGTCGAGTTCGCGTCCAAGATCGGTGTTGAGCAGCGTTTCATAGCCTTCGCGACCACCCCAGAGCACGTAGTTCTCACCACCGAGCCGTTTCGTCGCGTCGATGCAGCTTTTTACGGTCGCTGCGGCAAAGGCGAACACATCGGGATCTGGATTGGTTGCGGCCCCGCCCATATAGCGGCGGTTGGAAAAGAGATTGGCTGTGCCCCAGAGCAGCTTTACGCCGGTTTCGGCCTGCTTATTCTCGAAGATATCGACAATTTCATTGAGATATCGCGTGTTTTCCGCAAAGTTGCGCCCTTCGGGCCGCACATCGGCATCGTGGAAGCAATAATAGGGCGCGCCAAGCAGGGAGAAAAACTCGAAGGCCACGTCAGCCTTGAGCTTTGCCGCATCCAGCTCGTTGGAATACCAGGGACGGTCGAAGGTACGTCCGCCGAACGGGTCGCCACCCTCCCAGGCAAAGCTGTGCCAGTAGGCGACCGCAAAGCGCAGATGGTCTTCCATGCGCTTGCCCAGCACGATTTCATCCGGATTATAGTGGCGAAATGCCAGCGGGCTATCACTGTCCGGCCCCTCATATTTAACCTTTTGAATGTCGCCGAAAAATCCGGTGCTCATTGTGTCCTCCCGTTCGAATGTCGTCATGTCTGATTGTTTGCGGCAGCGTCACTAACCGGCGAGGGCGTGAAGTGCCGGATAAAGGGCGTGATAGCGCTGATAGGCTTCCTCATAGGCAGGGAGCAGGGCGGCTTCCGGCTCTATCGTGCGCTCCGTACGCGGTGGCGTGCAGACGGCAAATGGATCGACGCCGGTTGCCGCAATGAGGCCCAGTCGTGCGGCACCAAAAGCGCCACCGAAGTCGCCTTCTTCCGGCAAGGTAATCGGTACATTCAACGCGGTCGCGATTGCCTTCAGCCAATAGGTGGAGCGCGAGCCACCACCGACGGCGGTCAGCGACTTGATATCGGTGCCAGCCGATTGCAGCGCGGCGAGATTGTCACGGATAGCGAAGGCGACGCCTTCCAGAACGGCTTGCGTTAATGCGCGCTGATCGGATTCATGCTCAAGGCCTGAAAATACGCCGCGTATCTTCGCATCGTTATACGGGGTGCGTTCACCCGAGAGATAGGGCAGGAATGTCGCGCTGCCCGGCGCATTCAGCGTGTCGCCGAGTTCCTTATCGAGTTCATGTGCCGTTTTGCCGACAAGCCGTGCATACCAGTCGAGCGCGCTTGCCGCGGACAGGATGACACCCATCTGGTGCCATGTGTCGGGCAAGGCATGACAGAAGGCATGAACCGCACTTTCAGGCTTCGGCTGATAGGCACCATTTGCGGCAAAGAGTACGCCTGATGTGCCGAGCGAAACGAAGGCATGGCCGGGCTTGACCGTACCCATGCCGCAGGCCGAGGCCGCATTGTCGCCAGCGCCGCCCGCCACGACCGGTTGACCGGCGATACCCCATTCGGCGGCAAGTTCGGCCCGCAGCCGTCCGGTTGCGTCCGTGCCTTCGGCAAGGCGCGGCATCTGGCTCTCATCGAGGTTGGTCTTGTCCAGAAGCTCGCGCGACCAATGGCGTGCCCCGGTATCGAGCCAGCTCGTGCCTGCCGAATCCGACATGTCGGAGACATATTCCCCGGTCAGCCAGAGGCGAAGGTAGTCCTTCGGCAGCAGCACCTTGCGGATGCGCGCAAAAATATCCGGTTCGTTATTGGCAACCCAAACCAGCTTCGGTGCGGTAAAACCGGGAAAGACAATATTGCCGGTGATGGCGCGAAACGCCGGATCGGCATCGAGTTTGGCCGCTTCGCGATAGCTGCGCGTATCGTTCCAGAGGATGCAGGGACGCAATACCTGATCCTGTTCGTCCAGCAGGGTGGCACCATGCATCTGGCCGGAAAGGCCGATACCGGCAATCGCCGAAAACTCTTTCGGATGGGCCGCGCGCAGGCCATCAATTGCAGTGCGGCAGGCCTTGATCCACTGTACCGGGTCCTGTTCGCTCCAGCCCGGATGGGGGCGGGACACGTCCAGTTCGCCATGGGCCGAACCGATCACCGTCTGCGCGTGGTCGATCAATAGCGCCTTGACACCGGATGTTCCTAGATCGAGCCCGAGATACATATTTACTCCTGTTGGAAAGGCGTTGTGGCCCGCGCGTCAGTCGAAATGCGGCAGGTTGTCTTTAAGGAAAATTTCGATGCGGATGTGTTCCTGTCCCGGAACGATCGCCAGACGATCCGCAGATGCTTTGAGAACCCGGATGGCGCTACGGATTTCATGGCCCGCATCCTGCGCCAGCACCGCATGGATAATGCCATCTGTCAGCGCTTTTGAGGTCACGCTGTCGCGTTCGTGCGCGATGACGAGCGGTCGATTGGATGTATGTTCAGCCAACGCCTTCACAAGACCGCTGTTGCCAGCGCCGAGGCTATAGATCCCGGCAATGTCGCTGCGCTCGTCAAGCAGCTTGCCGACAAGCTGTTCCACCCGCGATCCTTCATCGAATCCTTCCAGAACGGGCAATATCTCACGGCCCGGAAAGTCTGCTTTCATGGCTGCCGTAAAACCGTCGAAACGTTCCTGATGATCGCGGACTTTCAACGAGCCGGCGACCACCGCAAGAGCCCCCTCCGTTCCGTTGGCAAAGAGCCCCAGAAGCCGCGCTGCCGTGCGTCCGGCTGCGCCGTTATCGACGCCGACATAATGCGTTCGTGTGGAATGCCCAAGGTCGGATACGAGCGTGACGGCGTGAATACCTTGCTCACCCAATCGGGCGCAGGCTTCGCGCACGGGATCGGTGTCGACTGCCACGAATGCAACGCCGTCGGGCTTGCGTGAGGCACATTCGTCCAGTGCTGCGACAAGTGCTGCTTCATCGAAGGCCGGAACGAGTACGACATTGACCAGCACACGCTCAGCCAAAGCCCGTTCTGTCGCGGATTGCAGTTCCGCGCGCAGGCTCAGCATGAAGGTATTTTCATTGTCCGGCAAAATAAAATCGAACTGATAAAGCCGTCCGCGTGCGAGATTGGCAGCGCCCACATCGCGCACATAGCCGAGCGTGTTCATCGCTTCCATAACCCGGTCGCGCGTCTTCGCTCTCACACCCGGACGTTCGTTCAGCACCCGGTCGACCGTGGCAAGGCTGACGCCCGCTGTTCTGGCTATATCATGGACTGTAGGTTTCATCCTCGCTCCTCGATGCGGACCATAAGATCAAAAATGAGGTACGTAAATCAAAAAATGCTTGCTATTCATTTTTCTTCACGTATCAATGGTTCCCGAGGATGGGGCAGTGTGTCTTTTGCATGCTGTCCCGATGGAGTGATCTTGGCGTAACGCGCCTTTGGGAGGATCAGCCATTCAAGGAATAAGCAGCTCTGAAGAGGGCTGTTTTATCGTGCCGAACTCCGGGGGCGGAATACGTTCGGGGGCGCGGTTTGGTATCAGCCGGTAGCAAGCCGGTGTTGTTTGGAGGAGATTTGCATGAAACGTCGTAATTTTCTGACCGGCGCGCTGGTTGCCGCGGCTTTGGGCATTGGCGCCATGGCGTCCACGCCGGTCTATGCTTCGCCGGAAAACCCGGTCATTGGCTTTTCCATCGACGATCTTCGCGTCGAGCGCTGGGCACGTGACCGCGACTATTTCATTGAAGCAGCAGAAAAGCTGGGCGCCAAGGTCAATGTACAGTCGGCTGACGGCAACGAGGAAAAGCAGGTCAAGCAGGTTGAAAACCTGATTGCGCAGGGTGTTGACGCCATCGTCATCGTGCCCATGAACTCCAAGGTTTTCGATGCGGTCGTGGCTGACGCCAAGGCATCCGGCATCAAGGTTCTGTCCTATGACCGTCTGATCCTCAATGCGGATATCGATGCCTATATCTCGTTCGACAATGAGCGCGTCGGCTTCATGCAGGCCGAAGCCGTCCTGAAGGCCAAGCCGGAAGGCAATTATTATCTCCTTGGCGGCTCGCCGACGGATAACAACGCCAAGCTTCTCCGTGCCGGACAGGAAAAGGCTCTGAAAGAAGCTATCGATTCCGGCAAGGTGAAGGTCATTGGCTCGCAGTGGGTGAAGGAGTGGAGCCCGACGGAAGCGCTCTCCATCATGGAAAATGCTCTGACGGCTGCACAGAACAAGATTGATGCGGTTGTCGCTTCAAATGACGGCACCGCCGGCGGCGCCATTCAGGCTCTTGCCGCGCAGGGACTGGCTGGAAAGACTGCTGTTTCCGGTCAGGATAGCGACCTTGCCGCCGTCAAGCGTCTGATTGACGGTACGCAGACCGTTACGGTCTACAAGCCGCTGAAACTCATTGCTTCGGAAGCTGCCAAGCTGACCGTCCAGATGGTCAAGGGTGAAACGCCTGAGTTCAATTCCAAGCTCGACAATGGCGGCAAGCAGGTCGACACGCTTCTGCTGACGCCGACTGCCGTGACCAAGGACAATATCGACATCTACGTTCAGGACGGCTTCTACACCAAGGAGCAGATTGAAGGGAAGTAAGCTTTTCCGGCGACTTATCCTTGAGAGAATAGTGGGGCCGGAAGTCTGGAAATCATGATCCAGCTTCTGGCCTCACCGACTTGTCGATGCTGTCTGTGACAGCGTTGTCCGGAACATTTCCGCCTGAAGATGGTGTGGTTTGAAACCGGACGGCTCATTCTGCTGCGTTACTGCAAGGTCATATGCGATGTCCGAATATCTTCTAGAGATGCGCAATATCGGTAAGGACTTCAACGGCGTGAAAGCGCTTGACGGTATTTACCTGAAAGTGCGCGCGGGGGAGTGTGTCGGCCTTTGCGGTGAGAACGGCGCGGGCAAATCCACGCTGATGAAAGTGCTTTCCGGCGTTTATCCCCATGGCACCTGGAGCGGGGAAATTTTCTGGGAAGGCCAGGAACTGAAGGCGACGGGCATCCGCGATACGGAAGCCGCGGGTATCGTCATCATCCATCAGGAACTCATGATGGTGCCGCATCTGTCGGTTGCGGAAAACATCTTTCTGGGATCGGAGCCGACAAGCGGAGGCTTCATCGATTATGACCAGATGAATGCGCGTGCGACGGAACTTCTGGCGCGCCTCAAGATCCATGACATCAATGTCGCGCTTCCGGTCTATCATTATCCGGGTGGCAAGCAGCAGTTGATCGAGATCGCAAAGGCGATCAACAAGAATGCGAAACTGCTCATTCTGGATGAGCCGACATCGGCGCTGACGGCATCCGAAACACGCGTCCTTCTCGATCTCATCAAGGACTTCAAGGCGCAAGGCATGGCCTGTGTCTACATCTCCCACAAGCTGGATGAAGTGGCCGAAATTTCCGACACGGTGACGGTCATTCGCGACGGAACGCATATCGCGACGAAGCCGATGGCGGAACTCACCACGCCAGCCATCATCACCATGATGGTGGGGCGCGAGATGAAAAACCTGTTTCCGCGCGAGCCGCACGATATTGGCGAGGTTGTTTTCGAGGCGCGCAATATCAACTGCTGGGATGTGACCAATCCGGATCGCAAGGTGGTCGACAATGTTTCATTCGCGCTGCGACGCGGTGAAATTCTCGGTATTGCCGGGCTGGTGGGCGCGGGGCGCACGGAACTGGTGTCCAGCCTGTTCGGTGTCTGGCCCGGAGCGCATGACGGGCAAGTCTTTCTGGAAGGCAAGGAGCTGAAGATCCGCACACCGCGTGATGCGGTTCGACAGGGCATCTGCATGGTGCCGGAGGACCGAAAGAAGGATGGCATCCTGCCGATCATGCCTGTGGGCTATAATATGACGGTCTCCGTGCTGGATCGCTTTTCCTTGCGCGGATTGCTCGACAAGGAAGCGGAACTGGCCACGATCCAGCGCGAAATTCTGCGCCTCAAGGTGAAGACTGCCGATCCGATGCTGGAAATTGCATCCCTGTCCGGTGGCAACCAGCAGAAGGCGGTGCTGTCGAAGATGATGCTGCCAGACCCCAAGGTGCTCATTCTCGATGAGCCGACGCGGGGCGTCGATGTTGGTGCGAAATATGAAATCTACAAACTGATCTTCGCACTCGCGAAACAGGGTGTCGCGGTGCTCATGGTCTCTTCCGAAATGCCGGAAGTTCTTGGCATCAGCGACCGTGTTCTCGTGATCGGTGAGGGCACGCTGCGTGGCGATTTCCCCAATGAAAATCTTACCCAGGAGAAGGTGCTTGCCGCTGCAATCGGCAAACCGATGACCAATGCGGCCTGATCCTCGAATAACTCTTTGTTTTCACGCATTTTCCTTATGCAAAACCGTTTCACATCTTTGCTGGAAATGCTCAAATTTGACCGGTGCATGATATGACATTGACGGGCAAAAGCCTTCGGAAGTTTCTGGCGGATTATAAGATTGTCGCGCTGCTGATTGTGGTTGCGCTCATCTGGGCATTGTTTGCGATCCTTACCTACGATCCTGAAATGGGACGTTCGCAGTTCCTGACGGCACGCAACTTCTCCAATCTTCTACGCCAGATGGCCATTACCGGAATGCTCGCATCGGCGATGGTTTTCGTCATCGTTGCCGGTGAAATCGATCTTTCGGTTGGCGCACTTTTGGGGCTTTTGGGCGGCATCGCCGCCGTTCTCGACGTGATCTACGGATGGCCCTTATGGGCGACGATCAGCACGGTTCTGGTTCTCGGCGTGGCGCTTGGCGCCTTTAACGGCTGGCTGACTGCCTATCTCGGCATACCGTCCTTCATCGTCACGCTTGGCGGCCAGCTTGTGTTTCGCGGCATCGTGCTCGGCATTATGGGTGGCGTCACCATTGCGCCGATCTCTCCGGAGTTCAAATATATCGGGCAGGGCTATCTGCCGGGCTGGCTTGGCAATCTCTGCGCTATTGCCCTGTTCGGCGTGCTGATCCTGATGACACTGCGCACGCGGGCCAGCAAGCGCAAGCATAATCTCCAGACACTTTCATCCGGAATGGAAGTCGCAAGGCTTCTCGGTATTGGTATCCTGATCCTCGGTTTTATCCTGATCCTTAACAGCTATCAGGGTGTGCCGGTTCCGGTGCTGATCCTGCTGGTGATCCTTGGCGTCTTCACTGTCATTGCAAAACAGACCGTGTTCGGTCGCCACATCTATGCGGTCGGCTCCAACACAGAAGCGACGCGCTTTTCCGGCGTGAACGTCAATTTCGTCAAAATGGCCGTCTTCGCACTGATGGGGTTGATGGCGGCGGTGGCTGGCCTGACAACGACCTCACGCCTCGCGGCAGGCACGCCATCGGCAGGCATGGGCGGCGAACTTGACGCCATTGCCTCCTGTTTCATCGGCGGCACCTCCATGCGCGGCGGCGTTGGTTCCGTGCTGGGTGCACTGGTCGGCGCGCTCATCATGTCGAGCCTCGACAACGGCATGTCCATGCTCGGCGTCGATACGTTCTGGCAGCAGATCATCAAGGGCAGCATTCTTGTTCTGGCTGTCTATCTCGACATCGTATCTTCCGGCACGCGGCGTGGATAAGTGCGGGTCTATATATTAGACAAATAAAATATATTGAGCCCTACCAATCAGCTGGCTAAACTGCGGCCATGACGATGCTCAAGGATATCGGCGGTCTGCTCGCTCTGACAGCCCGTCTTCTGGCACGGTTCTGGCCCCAGCTGCTGCTTATCGGTACGCTGGGCTATATTGCACGCGACTTGCTGCTCGATGCTGCGGTACGCGCGGGCGGATACTTTCCGCTCGCCGGAATGGTCGTGCTTTCGCTGGTCGTACTTGTGAAGCTGCTCGTCGTGGTGACGATGTTCGCCACGCTGCGCCCCGGATTGCCAGCGCTTGCTTCGTTGCGCCAAACCGCTACGGCAGGAACCGCACCGTCGCCCGACAATCGCAAGGCCGACCGTATGCTGATGGTGACGGCAGCCGTCATTCTGCCGTTCTTCGCCTATTACGCCGCATGGGGCTTTCTTGGCGACACAGTGCGCGAATATTCGCGGCTTGCTTTTGAGCGCACAGCCTTTGGCGAGAAGATGCACATATTCGACCTTGTGCGTTCCGGTAGCCTGATCGCGGCAATTTTCGTCTGCTGGCTGATCCGCTGGATTGCCAAACGGGCGAATGAGAAAGTCCATTCACCTTGGTTGCGGCTGTTGATTGTCGGCGCCGACGCAAGCTGGATATTCATAGGTCTGTTTGCGCTCGACAAGTGGAAGGATGATCTCATCCGCTGGATTGGGGCCGGGTCCCTGCTCGACAGTTTCGATGTCAGTGCTGCATGGTTTTCGATGAGCGCTTACGCTGCCGAAAATTTTGTGCCCGTGGAGTTCCAGCAACCGAGCTTCTGGGTACAGGCGGAGAATCTGTTCTTCTATGCGCTCCTGCCGATGGTCTGGCTGGTGATGGCCGCAATCATCTACGGCTATGATCTGTCCGCCAGGAAAGCACCGGTTCCGCCAGCCCCATCTCGCGGAACGACCTTCCGGAAGTGGTTGAGCGACTTCACTGCACATTATCTGGGCGGTTATCGCAGCCGCTACCGGCCTGTATGGACCTGCCTGAAACTGGTCGTCGGGGCAGGGCTTGGAACCCTGCTGTCGTTTATCGTTCTCTACCGTGCCATAAGCTGGACCGGCGCATGGATCTGGTACGGTACGACCCATTATCTTGGACCATACGATATCGAAATTTGGCAACGCATCGCCAATGTTCTGGCTATTCTGATCGGTAGCCCGACGGAGCTTGATGGCGGCATCCTGCTTGACGCAATACGTATCGCACTTCTGGCGGCAGTCCTCGAATATGCGTTGGTGAGCCAGAAGAACAGGGCTATTTTAGAACCAGATGCTCAGGCTGTTTCCCCAGCATAGAGAGCGATAGCGAAAGCTCTCCGACGTTTTCGGGAACAAGAAAGCTCTCGACGATACGAACCGGGGCGCTGCCATTTTCATTGGCAAGATCGTAGCATTTCGGCTTGTCGGCGGCTTCCGGTTTCAGTTTTTGGATTACTTGATTGGATACATACAACGTCGACCAGCTGCGGCCTTCAGTGTCCGTCGCAGTTACGAAACAGGGGATCAACTGTTTCAACTGTTCACCGTCCTGAATAGTCACTTCGATTTCTGCAAGCACGATATTCGTCTTTGGCAATGTGCCTGGAAACTTGTCCAATGCGACCAGTTTCCAGTTGGCACCAGCATAAGTCTGCACATCGCCACGCGGCACGACAATCGGCTCTTGCAGGTTCTGCTCGATCCATCGCAACAAACCGCCGTCGGAACGCACGAAAACAGCAAGGGGCAGGGCGATAATCAGGAGAGCAAGGCATATCCAGAACGATTTTCGCTCGCCTGAAGAGGCTGCTTCACTCATTGGCTGACCTCCAATTGCCAGGGCATGATGGTCCCCATGCGTTTGATCGCGATTGACTGGCTGACATTGTCCTGCGCCGTGGAGTTCATGCTGATCTGCACCTGTTCTGAAAGAGGGGTCAGTGAAGATTCGGCAATGAGCAGCTTTCCACCTGCGATCTGGTCACGCGGCAATTCAAACACCATCAGTATAGGACGTGGAATCCCCGGCTCCAGTCGTTCTGAGCCGACTATACCGGGCGCATAAGTCGGACGTTTGCTCATGGCGTAGCGGATACCGTTCGGCCCAAGCCATTCGACAGCCGCGAGGCCAAGGCTCTCGATCTTTGCTTTGGCTGCGGCCTCGATGACCAGCCATTCGCCATCCGTATTATAGGCGCGGGTGCTTCCGATGCCGGGTGTCGTCAGTTGCCGGGCCCGATAAACATTCACGATGCCGACGACAAAACGACTGGTTTCTGCTGGCTTTCCCTGCTGTCCTTCAATGGTTACGGAGGAAAAGATATCGCTGTAATAGGGGGTGGAATGCTGCATGCCATATAGCGCGGCGGCGGCCACGCACAGCATGAGAGTGTTTTTGAGCCAGCCCATCATCCTTCGCTCTCGGCAGATGACATATGAACAGGCAATTGGATGACCGCGATGGGGTCCCGATCAAGCCATGTAGAGGCCCCATAGAGATTATCCCGCTTCTTGTAGATTTCACTGCCAATGAGGAGCCGCACTTTCTGCGGCGGAGTTTCACCTTGCGGCCATTCCCATACTACGGTCAGCTTTTCCGGCATGCCGGGATTGATCGGGCTCGCAATCCATTTGTCCTTGATGATGTAAACGATTGGGTCTTTCAGCGCCGGATTTGGCGGATCGAGGGTGAGGAGCCTTCGCGATGCATAGGCTGACGACGCGGAGCGATTGTCCAGATTGACATCGACCATGAGGTAGTTCTTGGGCTCGTAAGGTTTCACACCGGTCGGTGGAACAGAGCTAAAGCGCGCGCCGGTTATCGCCACGTGCCAGCGTCCAGTATCGACCGTCTCGCCGGGGTTCAGTTCCCGCATAGGCTCAGGATTGGCTGCTTCATAAATTGCTGCTGCATAGGAGAATACGCTTGCGGCGGCCGTGCCGATACCCGCAATGACGATGGCAGCCAGTCGCTGCCGGAAGCTTCGACGCTGTTCGTCCGCCATGACACCTCCCTCTGTGCTGGCGATTCAAACGACAATACAGGCCCCCGGCCAAGCCCCCGGTTCCTATAGCATATCAATGCTCCAGCGTCATCTTTTGGCTTAACCTAGGTTAACCTTCCTCGACGAACACCTCGTCGCGCTTCTTGCGTACCGATGGAAGCAGCACGACCACGAGAACGGCCGCAGCTATGGCGAGCAGAATGGCGCTGATCGGGCGGGTGAAAAAGGTTGCCGGGTCGCCGCGTGACAGGATCATGGCGCGTCGCAGATGTTCCTCCAGCAACGGGCCGAGAACGAAGCCAAGCAGCAGGGGGGCGGGTTCGCAGCGCAGTTTGGCCAGCAGATAGCCGATGAAGCCGAAGAAGGCGACTGCGTAGAGATCGTAGACATTCGAATTGACGCTATAAACGCCGATTGAACAGAAAGTCATGATAATCGGAAAAAGCACATAATAGGGCACTGTCAGAAGCTTTACCCACAGGCCGATCAGTGGCAGGTTCAAGATGATGAGCATGAGATTGCCGATCCACATCGACGCAATCACACCCCAGAACAAGGCGGGTTGTTCTGTTGCAACATTCGGGCCTGGCACGATGCCCTGAATAATCATGGCGCCGATCATCAATGCCATGACCGGATTGGCTGGAATGCCGAGTGTGAGCATCGGAATGAAGGATGTCTGCGCACCGGCATTGTTGGCGGATTCCGGTCCTGCAACGCCTGCTATCGCGCCCTTTCCGAACTCTTCCGGCGTATCGGAAATACGCTTTTCCACCGTGTAGGAAGCAAAAGACGCCAGAATGGCACCACCGCCGGGCAGGATACCAAGCGCCGAACCGATGACCGTTCCGCGCAGGATTGGCGCAGTCATGCGCTTGAAATCGTCGCGCGTCGGCATCAGTCCTGTGACTTTGGCCATCAGCACTTCGCGCGCATGTTCATTTTCGAGATTGCGCAGAATTTCAGCGATGCCGAACACGCCGACAGCAACGGCAACGAAATTGAGGCCATCCGCATATTCTGTAATGCCGAGCGTGAAACGCGGTGTGCCGGTGTAGATGTCAGTACCGATAAGACCGAGCAGCAGCCCCAGTACAACCATCGCCAGAGCCTTGATGATCGAACCGTGCGCCAGTGCCACGGACGACACCAGCCCGACGACCATCAGCGAGAAATACTCAGCCGAGCCGAATTTCAGGGCGATTTCTGTGAGTGGCGGAGCGAAGATCGCCACCAGAAAGGTGGAGACAGTGCCGGCGAAGAATGAACCGATTGCCGCGATTGCAAGTGCTGCACCGGCACGCCCGCGGCGCGCCATCTGGTAGCCGTCGATGGCCGTCACCGCCGACGAGGATTCTCCCGGCATGTTGATGAGAATTGCGGTTGTCGACCCGCCATATTGGGCACCGTAATAGATGCCAGCAAGCATGATCAGTGCGGAAACCGGATCGCCAATCTGGAACGTGATCGGAAGAAGCATGGCAATGGTCGCGGTGGCACCGATGCCCGGCAAAACGCCGATCAACGTGCCAAGCAATACGCCGATAAGGCAAAAGCCGAGATTGGCAAGCGTCGATGCTGTTGAGAAGCCAAGCGCAAGATTGTTGAAAAGCTCCATGCTCGTGCCCCCTTTAGAACGGCCACCAGGGCCCGAAACGCTGATATGGCAGCGCGAGCGCGTAGCTGAAGACAATGACCGAAAAGACCGTGATTGCAGCGGCAAGAATGATTGCTGCAAGTGGTTTCATACGCATCGAGGCGAAAGAGGCGATGAGACAGGTCAGAAACAGCGACGGTACGAAGCCGAGGCCGCGCACGGTCAGGCCGAAGAATATCGGCGCAGGCAGAATAAAGAACAGGCCGCGCCAAGCGATCGGGCCGATAGGCTCGCCGGAGACACGTGTAGCCTGAATAAGGATGACCAGTCCAAGCAGGATTAGCACACCGGAAAGGACAAGTGGGAAATATCCCGGTCCCATACGTAACGATGTGCCGAGGTCCAGACCAAGCGACTGATAGGCAAAAAAGGCACCTGTCAGTGCGAGCAGTGCACCGCACAATCCGTTGGTCGGATCTATTGAGAATTTCCTTGAGGGCTCGTTCATGGCCAATCGTCTTTCGGATTTGCCGTTGAAAGGGCTATGCCGGAAGATCGGCATATGACGTCGGTCGTGTATCCCGTCGACTGCAGTTTGATGTGCAGCCGAAGGGAAAACGACAATCAAGGCGCGTCAGATGACATGCCTTGATTGTTTCCTGTACGATCAGTCCGCGTATTGTCCTGCGGCTTCGATAATCGGCTTCCAGCGCGCGATTTCGGTTTCGAGCTTGGCCTTCAACGCGGCCGGTGTCGCATCGGATTCCGGAGACGGCTTTGTGCCGAGTTCGGCAAAACGGGCAACCACATTCTGGTCTTTCAAGGCCACCTGAAGCGACTTCGACAGACGTTCGGTGACTTCCGCCGGGGTTCCCTTGGGGGCATAGATGCCATGCCAGATGCCCACTTCCATGCCGTCCAGACCGGCTTCCTTGGTAGTCGGAAGGTCTTTCAGCACGTCCAGACGTTCAGGCGAGGTAACGGCATAAGCCTTGATCGTGCCGGCCTGAATCTGCTTCGTCGTGTTGGTGGTCTGGTCACACATGATGTCGACCTGTCCACCGAGAAGATCGGTCATGGCCGGGCCGGTTCCCTTGTAGGGAACTGTGACGAGCGGCGTTTCAATCGCGCTCATGAACAACATGCCGCAAAGATGCGATGCCGCGCCGATACCGGCATTGGCGACCGTCGCCGTATCCTTGTTGGCCTTGGCATATTCGATCAGCCCCTTGAGATCGGTTGGCTCAAGGTCTTTGCGTGCAACAATCGTCATCGGAACTTCCGTGACAAGACCGACATATTCAAACGCGTTCAGCGTGTCATAGGCGAGCTTGCGGTAAAGCGTGGCGCTTGTGGCCATGCCGATATGGTGAAGCAGAAGCGTATAGCCATCCGGATCGGCGGTTGCGACACGCCCGGCACCGAGTGTTCCACCTGCGCCGCCAACATTCTCGACGATAACCTGTTGTCCGAGATCCTTGGACATGGATTCTGCCACAAGTCGCGTGACAGTGTCGGTAGGCCCACCGGCTGAGAAAGGCACGACCATGGTGATCGTCCGTTCCGGATAATTTTGTGCCTGTGCGGTGAAAGCTGCGTTGGAAATAGCAAGTGTTGTCGCCAGAGCGGCGATAGTTTTCATCATAGCGTCCTCCCAGACTATGTTGCGGCGGGCGTGCCGGTATTCTGAATTTGGTTCCCCACGCCTCTTTGGGCGCTTCGGGCAATCAGATGCGATACTATTCAATGACTGCAATAAAATGTTTCTGCACCGTTGTTGCTCTTGAATCGGCAGAATTATTCGGTGCGCTTGAAAAAGAATGTAGATGTATCCCGGCGGCTTGCCAATGCCTGACCTTCAATGAAAGCGCTTGTACTACCAAAGTCTGGGTAGCTCGCTTGTCATGTTTTCGCTGTGCGCTGGCGTATCGTCTTGAAGGTTCTTTCTGATCGGGGCTAATCTTATGCAGTTTTGATTGCGGGAAGCTCAGCATTCAAGACGAGGTGATCGACGAGGCTCCTGGCCGGTGTGGTTAGTTCTTCTAAGGATTGCACCGCTATTGCCAGATTTCTTCTTGCCCAAGCATCGGAGATAGCGACCGTTGCAATGGGGAGTGTCTTTCTAAGGCGTCGGGCGGCGGTCTGCGGAATGATCGCAACACCTACGCTGGCAGCCACCATATTACCGACCCCTTCAAACGTGCGGAGTTTCGTCCTGATTTTAAGCCTGCCGCCTAGCCGGGTTGCCTGAATTTCGAGGTGCTCCTGCAGTGCGCCAGCTGATAGACCGATGAACTGTTCCTGCAGGATGTCAGAGAAACTCACGCGCTTATGTTCAGCCAGCGGATGGCTTCTGGCAGTGATCAGTACCAGCTGATCTATTGCAAAAGGAACCAGTTCCAAACCCGCAGTTTCCACCGCATCCGATAAAATTCCGATCTCTACAAAACCGCGCAAAATGGCACGAGCAATATCGCTGCTCTGTCGTTCTTTCAACTCCACATCGATGCGAGGATTTTTTGCCATCCAGGCGGCGAGTTTTGCCGGAAGATATTCGGTGACGGTAGCGGTATTGGCCGCGACGCGAATGGCTGTGCGCATGGCTTTGGCATGTGAGCCCAATTCGCTATGCAGGTCGGCCATCTGCCGCATGACCGCTCTTGCGTGATGGACAAGGGCTTCGCCTGCTTCGGTAAGGGCAACGCCGCGTCGTCCCCGCTCCAGAAGCAAAACCTGCCCGGAGGCCTCCATGTCACGCAGGCGCTCGCTTGCCGCTGGAAGCGACAGGCCGACTTCAGCCGCACCATGAGTGATGCTGCCGGTATCGGCGACAGCGAGGAAGAGGCGAAGGTCGGTAAGATCAAAGCGCATAAGCAATGTTAGCGCGAATTCTGCCTATGGGAAAGCCGAAGGCTCGATAAGGAACTTCCGCATTCCGTCTGATGGCCAAGTCGCTATAGCAGGGGCATGACTTATTCTTTATCCTTGATCCTGACGATTGCGGTTACATTCCTCGGTGCCGGCTTTGTCAAAGGCGTGACAGGAATGGGGCTGCCCACAGTCGCCATGGGCATATTGGGCGCGCTGATATCTCCGCTCGCAGCTGCAAGCCTGCTGATTATTCCGTCGTTCATCACCAATCTTTGGCAGCTTCTGGCGGGGCCTAGCTTCGGTCAGCTTATGCTCCGTCTCTGGAGCATGATGCTTGCCATTGCAGTCGGGACCATTGCGGGAACTGCGGTTCTGGTCGGGGGGAACATTGCAGTCACCACATCGATGCTGGGCTTTTCGCTCGTTATCTATGCAGCCTACACGTTGTTCGCCCGCCAGCTACAGGTGTCGGAAAAGCTTGAACGCCTGCTGTCACCTGTCATCGGGCTGCTGACCGGCTTGATTGCGGGCGCTACAGGGATATTCGTCATACCGGCTGTGCCCTATCTGCAATCGCTAGGATTCAGAAAAGATGATCTTGTGCAGTCGCTCGGGCTTTCCTTTACTGTCTCGACTGCTGCACTTGCGATCGGGCTTTCGAGCAGGCAGGCATATTCCGGTGATCTCCTGCTGGTGTCTGTTCTGGCCATTGTTCCTTCACTGGTTGGCATGTTCCTAGGGCAGGCTTGTCGCCGCAAAATCCGACCGGAAAACTTCCGTCGATGGTTTCTGATCGGCCTTATGATCCTCGGGCTTGAAATGACATTGAGACCATTGTTCTCGATGAGTTGATGAACGGGGAACAATTTTTCTATTCCGGCAAGCGGATGCTGATTTGCTTTCTTGTTCGAATCCGGCAAGGGCAGGATATTGTCTCACCTCCAAGAGAACAGTCTTTAGCTTCAACGGGTTTTCGCTGAAGCGTCCCCTATCATCGGCCTGATTGACGGAATGACCCAGAGAGATCCAGAACAACACCAGTCGCGTGCGCTCCGACTGTTCAAGCCGGTTCTTGCCGGTGCAACGCTGCGAGAACGTTCGATTGCTTGCCTCGGTGCCTTGATTGGTATCGCGCTGACCGGATTCATATCGAGCATGCTGCTGGGAAGCGGTCCGCATCTGCCTTTGATCGTAGCGCCAATCGGTGCTTCGGCGGTTCTGCTTTTCGCAGTTCCAACCAGTCCGCTGGCGCAGCCGTGGTCGATCATCGGCGGCAACACGATTTCCGCCTTTGTGGGACTGGCCGTCACCCAGTTTGTTGATGATCCGGCTTTGGCGATCGGCCTTGGCGTGGCGCTCGCCATCGCGGCAATGTCGGTTACCCGTAGCCTCCATCCGCCCGGCGGCGCAGCGGCGCTGACTGCAGTTCTGGGTGGTTCTGCGGTTGCCAAGTGGGGATTGCTGTTTCCGCTTGTGCCGGTCGCGCTGAACTCTTGCCTTCTGGTCGGCCTTGGTATCCTTTTTCACAAACTGTCGCGTCGGAAATATCCGCACGTGGCGGCGGCTGCGCCGGTAAACAAGCACAGCACCGAAGATTTGCCGCCTTCGGTCCGGATGGGTATCCGCGAGGAAGATATCGACCGCGCCTTGCTTGCACTGGATGAAAGCTTCGATATCGATCGCAACGATCTTGGACGTCTGCTGCGGCAAGTGGAGCTTGAAGTGTCCATTCGTTCCCACGGCGACCTGACCTGCGCCGATATTATGTCTCGTGATGTCGTCAGTATCGATGAAGACGCAACGGCGAGCCAGGCGCGCGACCTGATCTTGCGGCATAATCTACTGACCTTGCCGGTACACACGGCCGACGGTCGCCTGAAAGGCGTAGTCGGTTTGCGCGAATTGATGCATCCGGGTGACGATTTCAGAAACTATATCGTGGAAGCGCCCACCGCTGCGCAAGCCGATCCGGTGATGAGCCTTCTGCCCAGCCTGACCGATGGATTGGCGCATGCTGTCGTGGTTGTTGATGAAATGCGCCGCATCATTGGTTTGGTGTCGCAAAGCGATCTTCTGAGCACACTCGCGCGTTCACTTCCCGATGAAAAGCGGGCGCCTCTGAAAGCGGCATAACCTGCCGGGCCTGCGCTTCTCTATTGAATTGGAATGGTTTTCCGGGCAGGGTTTCCTGACCCGGAAATCTGCAGCAGGTGATTATGTCCGTCCAGCGCGCGAGCTTCTATATTCTACTGGCACTGGTCACCATCGCCTTTGCATGGCTGCTGTTGCCTTATTATTCGGCGGTTCTCTGGGCAGTCATTCTCGCCGTGGTTTTTTCGCCAGTACAACAGCGCCTGGAACGTCTGCTCGGCGGCAGGAAAAACATTGCCGCTCTGCTTTCCGTGCTGATGTGCATCTGTCTGGTCATCATTCCAATGCTCGCGATTTTCGGTTCGCTGGTACAGGAGGGGAATTCTCTCTATCAACGCCTGAGCAGTCGCGAGTTTGATCTGAACAGCTATATCTCACGCGTTCTGGGCGCCTTGCCGGATTCGCTGGAGGAGTGGCTGACCCGGTTCGAGCTGGGTGATTTCGCGGAATGGCGGGCGCGCATATCGTCTGCGATCATGCAGGGTAGTCAGCTTTTTGCCGGAAAACTGGTCAGCTTCGGCCAGAACACGCTGCAATTCTTCATCGGCTTCGGCATCATGCTCTATCTGCTGTTCTTCCTGTTTCGCGACGGTGCGGACCTTGGACGGAAGATCAGGCAGGCCATTCCGCTCAACGATGATTACACGCGGCAGTTTCTGGAAAAGTTCATCGCTGTCATCCGCGCGACGGTGAAAGGCAATATCATCATTGCCATCATTCAGGGCACGATCGGCGGTGTGACTTTCTGGTCCTTGGGCGTCGAGGCGGCTTTGCTCTGGGGCGTGTTGATGACATTCCTTTCCATGCTGCCAGCGGTCGGCGCAGCACTGGTCTGGGTGCCGGCAGCGGCCTGGTTCTTTGCAAGCGGAGAATGGATCAGCGGAGGTATTCTGGTTTTCGTGGGCGTATTCGTGATCGGACTGGTCGATAATCTCCTGCGCCCGCCTCTGGTCGGAAAAGGCACCCGCATGCCGGATTATGTCGTGCTGATCTCCACGGTTGGGGGCATTTCACTGATCGGGATCAATGGTTTTGTGGTCGGGCCGCTGATTGCCGCGATGTTCATTGCTGCGTGGTCGCTTCTGGCAGAAGAGCAGAAGGGGAATAGCTCCGCTCAACTGCCAAAGAACTAAATCTTACGCGACCTTCAGTTCCGCGATGGGAAGTCCGGTTTCGGTCATCTTGTTGTCGACACCATTTTCATCGAGAAACTGCTTCATTTCGGCATAGGTCTCGAACCATGCCCGGTTATACTTGTCGAACAACGACTGATCCCAATAGTCTTCCAGCCGAAAAGGCTTGTCGCTGAAGACGTCATAGCTCGGTATCTTGTAGGTTTCGGCAAATTCGGCTGTACGGCTGTCATAGGTGAAATAGATGGACGGTACGCCGTTGGCCAGCGCCATCAGATTACCATGCAAGCGATAGCCGAGAACGAGCTGTTGCCTGCGCACCAGTTCCTCGTAATCGGCAACGACATCCGAATAGAACATGCGATGGCGATAGAGGTTTTCTATTGTCTCGTCGAAATACCAGTCTGCTGTCCAGCGATGGTTCTTGAGCGCTGCAATGGCCTCCTCCTTCTGCTCCGCAGTGCCGAAGACCATCTTCTTCTCATCGATCTCGCCCTGAGCCATCAAGGTCACATCGAAGCGCCCGGCCATGGTTTTGATAAGGTCGCGGTGACGCGTCAGATATTGCTCGATATCCTGTGCATAGGCTGGTGAAACCTCGCGGCGAACCGTAACGCCGACTTGAGTCACGTTTTCCAGTGGTGGCAACTTGATACGCAAATGCTGGTTGTTGCGGCGAAACGCAGTCGGACAACCGACGATGCGCACATTGCGGATGCCGATATCGTTCAGTACCTGCGCCGTGTAAGCGCCGCGCACACCGATGGATGTCGTCGAATCTGCAATGATGCGCAGGACCGCCTTGGTCTCTTCGGAAAGCTGTATTTCCCCTCTGACCGGCGCTTGTGCTCCGATACCGAATGCTATGACCGGCAGTTTAAGCCGTTGCAAGACCGGGATCGTGTCGCGCCAGTTCATATCCTTGTTGATATAGTTCGAACCGCGCAGGATCACATAATCATACTCTTCACGCAGCTGATCAATTTTCTCAGGTGAGAAATTGGTGATCGGAAGTTCGGAAGCCTTCTCGTAATTCATCAGTTTCAACGATGACTCGAACACGAAGGCATCGCCGATATTGTGATAATGATTGATGCTGCCCTGAACGTCGGTGTGACGA